>ENA-OSEY01000278-OSEY01000278.1-marine-metagenome-genome-assembly--contig:-NODE-278-length-37452-cov-8.522355_pt1 | contig 37452 bp, 38 predicted proteins | sample MGYA00248465_ERZ534230 | MGnify/ENA primary metagenome ERZ534230 (study PRJEB26409, sample SAMN06344110) | marine metagenome | isolation source: Sea water from surface | place: Atlantic Ocean:Southern... | reverse complement strand
GAAAGCTGATCTAATTATAATTCACACAGAATGGAATGAATTTAAACAGTTAAATCTAAAAAAAATTAGTAATAAGAAAAATTATAAAATTTATGATTTAAGAAATTTATATTCTCCAATTAAAATGAAAAAAAATAAAATTAATTATTTTAGTATAGGTAGATAGTTATTTAATCTCAAATATAGCATCAACTTCAACAGCAACACCTAACGGCAAACTATTTGTGCTAACAGCAGCTCGTGTATGGGTTCCATTTTCACCAAAAATATTTTTGATTAAATCTGAAGCACCATTAATTACTTTAGGTTGTTCAATAAAGTCTTCTGAAGAGTTAACAAATCCTGTTAATTTTACACATGATTTTATTTTTGATAAATCTTCACCACAAGCTTTTTTAGCCTGAGAAATAATACTTAATGCACATCTCTCCGCAGCTTTGTAAGCTTGATCTGTGTTAAAATCCTTTCCAACTTTCCCTTTGATTAACTTACCCTCTGCATCAATAGATATTTGTCCTGAGATGAAAAGCAAATTACCAGTGATTTTAGTTGCCACATATGATCCGACGGGGTCAGTAGCTTTTGGCAAAGTAATACCCATTTCATTCAATTTTTTATCAATATTCATTATTTACTTTTTTTTTTCTTTTTATTTTTATCGTACTCTTTTCTTTTCTCAATTAAAATAAGCGCCTCTTCCATTGTTAATTCAATTGGGTCTTTCTCCTCAGGAATTGTAGCATTTAATGATTTATATTTAATATACGGCCCATATTGACCTTTCATTATTCTTACTGGTTTTTTATCTTCTGGGTGTTCTCCAAGATCTTTAATTAGTGAAGATGAAATTCTACCAGGTTTTGCCTCAGCAATTAATGTAACAGCTCTATTTAATCCAATGCTAAATATTTCTTCTACGTTCTCTAAACGAGCAGATTTATTCTCACATTTTAAATATGGACCAAATCTTCCAACATTGACTGTTATATCTTTATCATTTTCAGGATTTTTACCTAAGCTCAATGGCAATGAGCACAAATATTTTGCTCTCTCTAAATCTATACTTTTTATATCAATCCCTTTTGGTATTGAGACATTTTTCATGTTATTTTCCTCTTTTTTCAATTTTCTTTTTTTCTTTTTTGCTTCCTCTTCCTCTTTTTCTTTTTCGTATTGCAAATAAGGGCCAAATCTTCCATTTTTTAAATATATATCTTTACCATGATCATTTTGACCAATTAGCTTTGGTTCTGCCAATGTTAATTGCTGAGCAGCCTTAGATTTAGATAGAGGTCTGGTAAATTTACATTCAGGATAATTTGAGCATCCAATAAATGCACCACCTCTGAAACTATTTTTTAAGCTTAATTGGCCACTATCACAAAGTCTACATTTTCTATTTATATTTCCATCTTTATCTACTTCAAAAATTAATGATCCCAGACTTTCATTAAGTAAGTCTAGAACTTCTCTTGTTCTTTTTTCCTTAACATCTGTTACATTTAAATTAAAGTCTCTCCAAAATTCCTCTAAAACCTTAATCCAATTCTCTTTACCCGATGTTATGTCATCTAATTGATCTTCTAATTTTGCAGTAAAATCATAATCAACATATTTTGAAAATAATTTTTCTAAAAACGCAGATAGCAATTTTCCTCTATCTGTTGGAAAAAATCTTTTATTTTCTATATCAGCATATCCTCTGTTTGAAATAACAGATATGATACTAGCATAAGTAGACGGTCTACCAATTCCTAATTCTTCAAGTTTTTTAACAAGACTAGCTTCAGAATATCTTGGTGGGGGTTGAGTAAAGTGTTGTTCATCATTGAAATCTTTATAAGATACTTCTCCTTTACTTACATCTGGTAAAATATTTTCCTCATCTTTATTTCCATCTAACTTTGAAACTTTTAAAAAACCATCAAACTTTAAAGTGGAGCCACTTGCTTTAAATATATTTTTTTCATCATCAGATGAGATAGTAATAGTTTTTCTATCAAATTTTGCAGACTCCATTTGTGAGGACAGGGATCTTGACCAAATTAAATTATACAATTTATATTGATCTGTACTTAGATATTTTTTCATATCATCTGGAACTCTACTTATCTCTGTTGGCCTAATTGCTTCATGGGCCTCTTGAGCATTTTTTGCTTTTTTTCCTGAATAATTTAATGGTGATGGTGGCAAATAATCATTTCCGTAGTTCTGAGTAATGAAATCTCTAAATGAGGTAACAGCATCCTTTGAGATATTTGTACCATCCGTTCTCATATATGTAATTAAACCAACTGTTTCACCATCTATATCTATACCTTGATACAATCTTTGTGCAATTTGCATTGTTCTTGATGCCCCAAACCCTAATTTACTAGATGAAGTTTGTTGTAAAGTTGAAGTAGTAAATGGACCAGATGGGTTTCGAGTGTATGTTTTAGAAGTTATATCACTAATTTTATATTTTTTGTTTTTTATTAATTCTACTCCTGAATTAACTTCCACTTTATTTTTAAATGAAAACTTTTCAATTTTTTTTCCATCAAGTTGATTAATATTTGTATTTATTATTAAATTATCTTTTGTTAAAAAATTTACATTTAGTGTCCAAAACTCTTTGGGTTGAAATACCTCTATTTCATGCTCTCTCTCTGTAAGCAATCTAAGTGCTACAGACTGAACTCTTCCTGCAGATTTTGATCCAGGTAGCTTTGTCCATAAAATAGGTGATATATTAAAACCTACTAGATAATCTAAAGCACGTCTTGCCATGTAAGCATCAACAAGTTCATTCTCAATATTTCTAGGATTATCTATCCCATTTGTTACAGCTTTTTTAGTGATTTCGTTGAAGACTACTCTTTCAACTTTTTTGTCTTTCAGAAGTTTTTTTTCATCTAAAAATTCTTTTACATGCCACGCTATTGCTTCACCCTCACGATCAGGATCTGTAGCAAGTATAATTTTGTCTGAATTCTTGGCTGTATCAGTTATTTCTTTTAAATATTTTTTAGAAAAACTGTCAACTTCCCAAATCATCTTAAAGGAATTTTCTGGATCAACCGAACCATTCTTTGATGGTAAATCTCTGATGTGACCATAGCTAGCTAAAACTGTGTAATCTGCACCAAGATATTTATTTATAGTTTTAGCTTTTGCAGGACTTTCAACAATTACAAGATTCATTATTGTTGAAACTACTTATAACTACTTAACTGTCAAATTAATAAATTTTACTCTTTGTTTCTTCTTTGTTTATTAATCTTTTTATATTTTCTCTATGTGTATAAAAAATTAATACAAACATAATGGTAAAAAAAATAAAATTACCATTACCTAAAATTAATATGTAAATTGGTATTGAGATTGATGCAATTAAGGAAGATAGGGAAGAATATTTAGATATAATAAAGGTTAAAACCCAAATAATCCCAAATATTAATGCATAATAAATATTTATTGAAATTAGTATTCCCACAAATGTTGCAACACCCTTACCTCCATCAAATTTTAACCAAACTGGAAATAAATGACCTAAAAAAGCACAAAGTGCTGAAATAAAAATTAAATCAGGATAATAAAGCTTTACATAAATAACAGGTATAACAGCTTTTAAAATATCTAGTATTAGGGTTAAATATCCTAATCTTTTATTTCCTGTTCTTAAAACATTTGTTGCTCCTATATTTCCAGACCCCACATCTCTTATATCTTTTTTAAGAAATATTTTTGTAAATATGTATCCAAAAGGAATTGAACCAAATAAATAAGATATTAAAGCTGTAATTATATAATCCATTATTCAGCTTTAAATAATTCTTCTCCATTAACAAAAGTATTCATTACTTTACCTTGCAATTTTTTATCTTCTATTGGAGTATTTTTTGATTTTGATATTAATTTTTCTTTTCTCACTACCCATGGTTTGTTTATGTCTACAATACAAAAGTCAGCATCATTACCTATTGATAAATTACCTTTGTTAATTTTAAGTATTTTTGCAGGACTAGATGTTAAAGCCTTTATAATAGTTTCTAAATTTACTGATCCATTGTGATATAACTCTAAACTTAAAGGTAATAAAGTTTCGATACCTGATGCACCAGTTTCTGCTTGTGCAAAAGTTAATCTTTTATTTTCCTCGTCTTCAGGTTTATGATCTGATACTATTACATCAATCGTTTCATCAACCAACCCTTGAACTAGAGCATTTCTATCATCTTCGGTTCTTAAAGGTGGAGACAACTTTAAAAATGTTTTGAAATCACCAATATCATTTTCGTTTAAAGATAAATTATTAATTGAAACACCGCAGCTAAAATTAACTTTTTTCTTTCTTTCTCTAATTATTTCAACTGAACTCGCTGATGAAATTTGTGATATATGATATCTGCAATTGTTATACTCTAATAAAGTTAAATCTCTTTCTAAGATTAACAATTCTGCACTTACAGGAATTCCCTGCAAACCAAGTTTTGTTGCAATTATCCCATCATTAATCATTCCATCTTTTGATAACTCTGCATCTTCTGCATGTTGTATAATTAAAGAATTTAAATCTGAGGCTGAATTCATAATTCTATTCATTATTCTTGGGTTTTGAATAGTTTTAATTCCATCTGTAAATCCAATAATCCCTTTTCCTTGCAATAACCCAAATTCAGTCATGTTCTCTCCCTCTGTATTTACAGTTAATGCAGCAGTTGGAAAAATATTTATTTTAGATTTATCTCTTCCTCTTCTTCTAAGAAAATCAACAATCGAAACATTATCAATCACTGGATTTGTGTTAGGCATTGTTACAACGGATGTCACTCCACCTGATAAAGCAGCTTCGCTTAATGTTCTAAAATTTTCTTTATATTCAAAACCAGGCTCACCAACAAATACACGCATATCTACCAAACCAGGGAATATATGCTTACCTTTTAAATCGATTACTTTTTCTCGAGATGGAATATTATTAGTATTTACTTTTTTACCAACACCTTCAATTTTTCCATTTTCGTCAATTATTAATCCACCTGTCTCATTTAATGAATTATACGGATCAATTATATTTGCATTTATAAAGTATTTTTTTTTCATTTATTCACAAAATATCTTTAAGCAAGCCATTCTTACTGCTACTCCTAATTCAACTTGTTCTTTAATTACACTTTTATTAATATCGTCTGCTAAGTTTGTATCAATTTCAATTCCTCTGTTCATTGGACCCGGGTGCATTATAAGCGCATCTTCTTTAGCAAATTTTATTTTGTCTGGTGTTAAACCGTAATATTCATAGTATTCTCTGTTAGAAGATAGAAAAGAACTTGTCATTCTTTCATTCTGAAGTCTTAACATCATCACTATGTCACAGTCTTTAACCCCTTTTTTCATATCTGAAAAAATATTGACACCAAATCTTTCTATTTCATTTGGCATAAGATTAGTTGGAGCTACTATATTTACTTCAGCACCTAACATGTTTAGTAAATAAATATTTGATCTTGCTACTCTTGAATGAAGAATATCTCCACATATAGCTATTTTAAGACCTTCTATTTTTTTTCTTCTATTTATTATAGTTAACGCATCTAGTAGAGCTTGAGTAGGGTGTTCTCTTCGTCCATCTCCTGCATTTAGAACTGCACAATTAACTTTTTGAGATAACAAATTACAAGCACCTGAATCTTGATGCCTTATAACGATGATATCTGGATGCATTGCATTTAATGTCATTGCTGTATCTATTAGAGTTTCACCTTTTTTTATAGCAGAGTTTGTAATATTCATTGACATTACATCTGCACCTAATCTTTTTCCTGCTAATTCAAAAGAACTTTGAGTCCTGGTCGAAGGTTCAAAAAATAAATTTATTTGCGTTTTACCTTTTAAAATATCAAGCTTTTTGTTTTTGCTTTTGTTTAACTCAATGAATTTTGAGGCTTCATTCAAAATTATATTTACATCATTGACTGATAAGTCTTGAATACCTAACAAATGTTTTTGAGAAATTTTAATAGCTTTTTTAGATTTAATTGCCATTAAAATTAACTCTATAACTATATAGAGTTAACTATGCAAGCATTAATTCTGTAAATAATCTAGGGCTCCTTGTAAAATAAATGCTGCAGCAAATTTATCTATATCTTTCTCTCTTTTGCTAACGTTTATATCCAATTCACTGGACAAATTAAAAGCTCCAACTGTAGATAATCTTTCATCCCATAGACAAACAGGAATGTTAATTTTATCTGCAAGATTGATTGCTATGTCTTTAGCTGATTGTGATGATTTTCCATATGAACCATCCATATTTATTGGATTCCCAACTATTATACCTTTGACATCGTTCTCCTTGATTATACTCTTAATATCTTCAATTAATTTAGAAGACTTTATTTTTTCTAAAGTTTTATAAGGCGTAGCAATTTTTTGATTGCCATCGCTTATTGCAATTCCAATCCTTTTTGAACCCAAATCTATACCTATAATTCTTGATCCATCTGATACTTTTGATTTGAATTCATTAATTGTGATCATATTGTATATTTTTAACTTAAGTGGTAGTTTGCGACAATATTTTTTACCATATGACTATAGATCTTAAAACTGTAAAACACATATCAAAATTAGCTAGAATCTCACTAGATGAGAAAAAAGCAGAAAAACTAGCAACTGATATGAATTCAATATTTGAATTTATTGAAAAATTAAATGAATTAAATACAGATAATGTTGAACCATTAACTTCTATAGCTGAAACAACGTTAAGATTTAGAGATGATAAAATAACTAGTGAAAATATAAGAGAAAAAATATTAAAAAATTCACCAGAAAAAAATGATGATTTTTTTGTTGTACCGAAAGTTGTTGAGTAATGTCTGAAATAACATCTTTAACACTTTATGAATTAATTAAAAATATTAAAGAGAAAAAAATATCTTCAAATGAAGCTGCAAAATCTTTTGTTGATAGAGCTGAAAAGTCAAAAAAAATAAATGCATATGTAACTGAAAATTTTGAAAATTGTCTTAAACTTTCAAAAGAGTTTGATGATAAACCAAATTTTGATTTAAAACTTCCAGGCATTCCAATTGCTGTAAAAGATCTCTTTTGCACAAATGAAGTAAGAACAACAGCTGGAAGCAATATCTTAAATAATTTTGTACCAACCTATGAATCTACTGTAACACAAAATATATGGAACGAAGGAGGCATATTGCTTGGCAAACTTAATTGTGATGAATTTGCAATGGGATCATCTAATGAAACAAGTTTTTTTGGCAATGTTCAAAACCCAATCGCAGAAGATTTAGTTCCTGGTGGATCATCTGGTGGTTCTTCAGCGGCTTTAGCAGCTAATTTAACACCTGTAACAATAGGCACTGACACTGGTGGATCTATTAGGCAACCTGCCTCCTTCACTGGTACAGTAGGACTAAAACCTACTTATGGCAGCTGTTCAAGATATGGAATTGTTGCTTTTGCATCATCTCTAGATCAAGCAGGTCCAATGAGCAAAGATGTCAAAGATAGCTCCATTCTTTTAGAGGTGATCTCATCATTTGATAAAAAAGATTCAACCTCAATTGATTTTAAAAGAAATAATTATTCATCAGAGCTAACTAGAAATATTAAAGGTTTAAAAATCGGTATTCCAAAAGAATATAGAGTTGATGGGATGCCAGACGAAATTGAGAAACTTTGGAAAAAAGGTATTGAGTATGCAAAAGATTGTGGAGCAGAAATAATTGACATTTCATTACCTCATACTAGCTATGCTTTACCAACTTATTATATTGTAGCGCCAGCTGAAGCATCATCTAATTTAGCAAGATATGATGGTGTTAAATATGGTCTAAGATCTTCCGGGAAAAATTTAATTGATATGTATGAAAAAACTAGATCAGAGGGATTTGGTGAAGAAGTAAAGAGAAGGGTAATGATTGGCACCTATGTTTTATCTTCTGGATATTATGATGCTTACTATCTTAAAGCTCAAAAAGTTAGACAATTAATTAAACAAGATTTTGACCAAGCTTATAATAAAGTAGATGCTATTTTGACACCTTCAACACCTAGTTCTGCATTTAAAATAGGAGAAAAATCTAATGATCCAGTTTCAATGTATTTAAATGATATATTTACTGTTCCAGTAAACCTTGCAGGTTTACCTGGAATTTCAATACCTGCAGGTGTAGATAAAAATAATTATCCATTGGGTTTACAAATAATAGGTAAACCGTTTGATGAACAAACAGTTTTAAATATTGCTTATTCAATGGAGGAAAAAATCAATTATAAAAATAATATAACTGATTGGTGGATGAAATAATGTCTAAAAATAATTCGGAATATTTAATTGAAAGAAATGATAATGTTTATGAAGTTGTTATAGGACTTGAAGTTCATGCTCAAGTAACATCAAATTCAAAACTTTTTTCATCTTCTTCTACAAAATTTGGTGCTGAACCTAATACTCAAGTAAGCTTAGTTGATGCAGCTTTTCCAGGCATGCTTCCAGTAATTAATGAATTTTGTGTTAAACAAGCTATAAAAACTGGCATTGGTTTAAGAGCTAAGATCAATAATAAGTCTGTTTTTGATAGAAAGAATTATTTTTATGCAGATTTACCTCAGGGTTATCAAATTTCACAATATAAATACCCAATCGTGGGTGAGGGTAATGTTATTTTGGATATGCCTGAAGGTCAAAAACAGGTTGGAATAGAAAGATTACATTTAGAGCAGGATGCAGGTAAAAGTATTCATGATATTGATCCTAGTAATACACTAGTTGATCTTAATAGATCAGGTGTAGCTTTAATGGAGATTGTTAGTAAGCCTGATCTAAGATCACCAGATGAAGTGAATGCTTATATAAAAAAACTTAGATCTATTATGAGATATTTAGGAACTTGCGATGGGAACATGCAAGAGGGATCCTTAAGAGCTGATGTTAATGTGTCTGTAAGAATAAAAGGCTCAACAGATTTAGGAACAAGATGTGAAATAAAAAATGTTAATTCTATCAAATTCATGCAAATGGCAATTATTTATGAAGCAAATAGACAAGTCGATTTAATAGAAGAAGGTCAAGAAATAGATCAAGAAACAAGGCTTTTTGATACAAAAAAAAATGAAACAAGATCAATGAGGTCGAAAGAAGATGCTCATGATTATAGATACTTTCCAGATCCAGATTTACTTCCATTAGAAGTTACGGATGAATTTATTGATAAACTAAAATCTGAAATCCCTGAATTACCAGATGATAAAAAGAAAAGATTTATTGATGAATTTAAAGTGTCACCTTATGATGCAACAATACTGGTCTCTGATATCGATACAGCTAAATATTTTGAAGAAGTTGTTGCCAAAATGGGTAAAAACCGTGACATGAAACTAGCCGTAAATTGGATTACAGGAGAATTATTTGCAGTTTTAAATGAAAAAAATATTGAAATTGCTCAAAGTCCAATAAGTGCAAAAAATTTGGCAAAATTGATTAATTTAATTAAAAATGGAACAATCTCAGGAAAAATTGCTAAGACAATATTTGAGTTAATGTTAGATGGTGACATAGACCCTCAAATAATTGTTGAGGAAAAAGGGTTAAAGCAAGAAAGTGATCCAAAAGCATTAGAGGCATTAATTGATAAAATAATCAATGATAACAGAGAAAAAGCTATTGAGTATAAACAAGGAAAAGAAAAGCTATTTGGCTTCTTTGTTGGACAGGCAATGAAAGCTTCTGGTGGAAAAGCTAACCCTCAATTAATTAATGAAATATTAAAGAAGAAACTTTAATTTAACTAAACCTATAGTCATTATATAATTAAGATAGATGGGAAAGAATATTGAAATTTCTGAAAAAATCGAAAAATATATTAATAATTTTAGTTTTAAACTAAACTCAGTTCAAAAAGAAATCATAGATTATAATAATACCCTTGGAAATGAAAAGAGAATGCAAGTAGCAATATCTCAATGTCATTTTCTCCATTTAATAATAAAAATATCTAATATAAAAAATGTGCTTGAGATTGGAACTTTTACTGGTTTAAGTGCACTTTCTATTGCCCTTGCACTTCCTGATGATGGAAAACTTACAGCACTTGATAAAGACAAAGAGACAAACAAGATCGCAGTAAGTTTTTTTAAGAAAGCTAATCAAGATAAAAAAATTCAAACGATTGTAAAACCTGCGCTAGATAGTTTAGATGAATTAAAAAAACAAAAATATGATATGGTTTTTATTGATGCTGATAAGCTTAACTATAAAGAATATTATGAAAAATCATTAAAAATAATAAAAAAAGGTGGTTTGATCATTATTGATAATGTTTTATGGCATGGTGAAGTTGCAGATGAAGATAATATGGATAAATTTACATTAAATATTAGAGAATTAAATGAGCATGTATCAACTGATGAAAGGGTAGAACAAATAATTATCCCATTAGGAGATGGAATGACTGTTTGTAGGGTTTTATAATGTTCAATATTTTTGGTTTTTATAAATTTAAAAAACTTAATAATCTTAAAAAATTGAAAAATAGATTAGAAAATAATCTTAAAGATTATGAAATTAGAGGAACAATAATAATTTCACCCGAAGGTGTTAATGGAACAATTTCAGATAAAAAAAATAACCTTTTAAAATTCAATAAACTTCTAAAAAAAATATTATCTATAAAAAAATTTAATTCAGAAAATAATTCTAATAGTAAATTTAATCCATTTCATAAACTTAAAATTAAAATCAAAAAAGAAGTTGTTCCAATGGGTTTTAAAGTTAGAAACTATAATTTTCCTAAGAACAACCTAAATCCAAGGGAATGGAATAAAATAATTAAAAAAAAGGATACAGTTTTGATAGATGCACGGAAATCTTTTGAGTATGATGTGGGTACTTTTAAAAAATCTTTAAATCCAAATATAGAAAACTTTCGTGAATTTCCTAAATATTTAAATCAATTTAAAAATAGCGAAAATATAGCAATGTTTTGTACAGGTGGTATCAGGTGCGAAAAAGCAAATATTTATTTGAAAAAAAAAGGATTTAAAAATGTATATGTTTTAAAAGGCGGAATTATTAACTATCTGAATAATATTAATAAAAAAAATAGTCAATGGAACGGCGAATGTTTTGTTTTTGATAATAGAGTTTCAATAAAACATGGCTTGAGGCAGGGCAGTTATTCAATTTGTAGTGGTTGCAGAAAACCTGTTTCTATCAAAGAAAAAAAATCTTCTAAATATTTAGAAGGCATTCATTGTCCAAAATGTCACGATTCTTTAACAGATGATCAAAAATCAAGATTTGCTATGAGGCAAAAACAGATATTACTTGCAAAAAAATTAGGTAAGAGACATATCTTCAAAAAAGAATATTAAAATAATAATTAATTTATATGGACTTGCTTAAAGAAAATATTCCTGTGCTTGTAAGAAAACTTGCAATACCAGCAAGCGTTGGAACGCTCTTTCAAACTTTATACAATATTGTAGATACATTTTATTCTGGACTAATTTCACCAGAGGCTCTATCAGCTTTGAGTAAATCTTTTCCAATATACTTTATAATTGTTGCAACATCTATTGGTGTTACTGTAGGTGGAACTTCATTGATAGGAAATAGTATTGGAGAAAAAAATGAAAAAAATGCTTCGTACTATTTTACTCATATTATAATTTATGGTTTACTAATTTCAGTTTTTATAACATTTATAGGACTCTATTTTTCAGAAAAGGTATTTAATCTGATGGGATCAACTCAAGAAATTACAAATTTGGGTCTCCAATATACAAATATTATGTTTTATGGATCATTCCTATTTTTCCTTGTTGTTTCATTAAATTCGCTTTTACATGCTGAAGGAGATACAAAAACATACAGAAATGTTTTAATCCTTAGTTTTCTTTTAAATATAATTTTAAATCCCATTTTAATATTTGGGTTTTTATTTATTCCTGCAATGGGAATGATGGGAATAGGTTTATCAACAATTATTGCACAATTAATAGCATTTCTAATTATTCTTTTTAAAGTTTTACAAAATCCACGTGTTAAAAAAATTACAATTGAATATTTTAATGTAAAATTTATTTTTTTAAAAAATATTTTCTTTCAATCAATGCCAATATCTATTGCAATTTGTGGATATGCTGTAGCAGCTACATTTATTTTCACTTATGTTGGTCAGACAAGTGAACTAGCAGTTGCTGGTTATGGTGCAGCTACGAGAATAGAGCAGGTTGTTTTACTGCCAATACTGGGAATAAATACTGCAATAATCTCAATTATAGCTCAAAACTTTGGTGCAAATAACTTTGATAGAGTTAAAGAGACTTACTTCGTTTCAATTAAATACGGGCTTATCTTGATGGTTTTTTCAGGGATATTAGTTTATTTAACAGCCGATATAGTTCCAAGGTTTTTTTCTAGCAACGAAGTGGTATTAGAATATGGAAGAAGGTATTTAAAAATTGCAGCTTTCATATTACCGGCTTACCCAATTTTCTTTTTATCTAATGGATTTTTTATGGGTTTGAAGAAGTCAAATTATGCAATGGTCAATAATATGATGAGAAATGTACTAGTGCCAATATGTGTTTTCTATTTAGCTAAATACTTATCAGCAGACTTTGATACTTTTTTTTGGCTATGGTTTGTTTTCCAGTGGACACTATCTATACTTTTATTTACGTATGTTAGTTATTATATAAAAAAAAAATTAGATAAATCTAGCACTGTCCTTAATCCACAACCATAAATCTTCAGAAAAGGATCTTCTTACAAAAAGATTAATTTCATTGATTTCTTTATGGTGGATAATCACATCTGTATGATTTAACAGGGTTTGTGTAACTGAGTTTTTAGTTTTTTTGAAACTTTCAAAATTAAATGGCGATCCAGAGGAAAGAAGATCAAAAGTCTTATTACCTTTTATATTAATACAAATCCATTGATTTGAGACATCAACGACTGAACCAAAATTGAGTTTTGAAATTTCATTAAAAAGGTTATTGAATAATTGTCGATCTTCACCGTTAAAATATACTAACCATTCGTCTGGACTTAGCCACAGTGTATTGTATTGTTGATTTGATGAACTTGTATTCGGCTCAATAGGTAAAATTATAGATAAGATTTTTCCTATTTTGGTAAAAAATTCTTTCTTTTTTCCTCTTAAATTTATTTTTACAATTGGTTCAGATAATGAAATTTCGATACCTTCAAATGAACTTTTTTCAAATTTAGGATATTCTTGATTAAGCATTAATCCTCTTATTTTCTTTATCTAGAAAAACAGAGTCAGAAACTGTTACATTTATGTTTTTATTTTCCATTGGTACAATAAGTTTTTGGCCATTCATTTTTTTTCCACTTTTTACGACAGCAAGTGCAATTGATTTATTTAAATTTGGGCTAAAGTAACTCGATGTTACATGCCCAATCATTTCTATGGGTTTTTTGCTCATATCAGAAACAATCTGAGCTCCTTCTTCTAAAATTTCATTTGGATCATCTGTGAGTAATCCTACAAGTTGTTTTCTATCTTCTCTAATAGTATCACTTCTATAAAGTGATCTTTTTCCAATAAAATCGTATTTTTTTTTGCTAACTATCCAATCCATTTGAAGGTCAATTGGCGTCATAGTTCCATCTGTATCTTGACCAACAATAATAAAACCTTTTTCAGCTCTTAATAAATGCATGGTTTCTGTTCCGTAAGGTGTAATCTTAAATTCTTTTCCTGCCTCAATGCATTTTTCCCATAACGATTTTCCATATTTTGACTCTATGTTAATTTCATAGCTAAGTTCGCCAGTAAAACTTATTCTCATTATTCTACAATTTATCTCATCAATTTTGCCATTTTGATAAGACATATGTGGAAAAGCATCATCACTAAAATCTTTATCTGGAAATATTTTTTTTAATATTTTTTTAGAGTTTGGACCACATATACTTGCTGTCGAGTAGTGGTCTGTGACTGAAGTTAAGTAAACATCTAACTCAGGCCACTCTGTTTGTAAATAATCTTCAAGTTTTGAAAGAACATTAGCTGCTCCTCCTGTTGTGGTAGTCATTAAATAATGATTTTCACCTAATCTTGTCGTAACACCATCATCATAAACCATGCCATCTTCATTTAACATCAATCCATATCTGCATTTTCCAATTCCTAATTTTGACCATGCATTTGTGTAAACTCTATTTAAAAATTCAGATGCGTCAGTTCCTTGAATATCTATTTTTCCAAGTGTAGAAGCATCTAAAATTCCTGCACTATCTCTAGCTGCCTTACTTTCTCTTTGAACAGCTTCATGAAGACCTTCGTTATTAATAGGGTAGTACCAAGGCCTTTTCCATTGTCCAACATTTTCGAATTTAGCATTATTTTGACTATGCCATTCATGAATTGACGTTTTTCTTATTGTATCAAAAAATTTACCTACACTTCTTCCAACTATTGATCCAAATGTTAACGGTGTGAATGGTGGTCTAAATGTTGTTGTTCCTAATGTACCCATTTTAACGCCAGCTGTATCCGCAATAATTCCCAATGCATGCATATTGGATAGTTTGCCTTGATCAGTTGCCATACCAGTTGTTGTGTATCGTTTTACATGTTCAATAGACTTAAAACCCTCTCTAAGCGCAAGTTTTATATCTTTTGCAGTAGAGTCATTTTGAAAATCAATAAAAGATTTGCATTTACCCTCTGATATAAAATTTGGTAGTAGCCATATATTTCTTTTATCTAATTCTTTTGAGTTTAGTACAGAAGTGTTATCAAATTCAGTTTCGCTGACCTTCAAAAAATTCTTTACTTTGTTATTTGTATTCTTAATTATATCTTCAAGTTCAAAGTCACCATTACATGAACCAACATTAATATGATTTTCGTCAATCTCATTTGGTATAAAAGTTTGATCAATTTCTCTAAAATCTAACTTTCCACCAGATTGTGTATGCATGTGAACCATTGGTGTCCAACCACCACTTAGTGCTAAGCAATCACAATTAATTCTATTTTTATCTCCAACAACATTTGATCCATCTTCTGATAAATTCATTATCTCAATAGAATTTATTTTTCTAAGACCAAAAGTGTTAACTACTGTTGAGTTCCAATAGATTTTAACTCCAAGTTGTTCAGCATTTTTTACAATTTTTGAATTAGATTTTTTTCTTATATCTATCATTTCGACAGATATTCCTTTTTCTTTCAAGGAAACAGCCGTTTCATAAGCGCTATCATTATTAGTAAATATCACATTATTAAATCCACAAGACACACCATAAAAGTCTAAATATTTTTTTACGGAGTTAGAAAGCATTATTCCTGGTCTATCGTTATTATTAAATACAAGGGGTCTTTCTATAGCACCAGTTGCTACTATTACTTTATCAGCTCTGATTTTCCATAATCTCTGTCTGATGCCACCATTTCTTTTATCCAATGGTAGATGGTCTGAAATATTTTCTTTTGCTAAGAGGTAATTATAACTATGATAAGCTGCTAAGCTTGTTCTAGTTTTGATTGTTAAATTATCTAATTTTTTAAGTTCTGCTATCTCCTCATCTATCCATTCACCTGAATATTTATCATTAATTTTATAATTTTCATTCTTTTGAAATATTGTTGACCCTCCAAGAATATTTTTATCTTCAATCAATATTGTTTTTAAATTATTTTTAGCAGCAATTTTTGATGCTATAATTCCAGAAATACCACCACCTATAATTAATACATCACAATGAACATGTTTATGGTCATACAATTCAGGATCGGGTTTTGTTGGTGATTTCCCTAGTCCTGCAGACCATCTTATCAGCGGTTCATAAATTTTTTTCCAGAAACTTTTAGGCCACATAAAAGTCTTATAATAAAAACCTGCAGGTATAAATGGAGATATAAAATTGTTAATTCCTCCTATATCAAAATTAACACTGGGCCAACAATTTTGACTTGAGGCTTTTAAACCTTCATACAATTCAATCTCTGTAGCTCTAACATTAGGTTCTGTTAAATCTGTATCTTCGTTTATTTGGCATATCGCATTAGGTTCTTCGGATCCACAAGACATTATTCCTCTTGGTCGGTGATATTTAAAGCTTCTACCAACTAAATGAACTCCATTTGAAAGTAGGGCAGATGCCAAAGTATCACCTTCAAAACCGTGATAAGATTTTCCATCAAAATCGAATGAAACTGTTTTAGTTTGATCTACGTGTTTCGTCTTATTAACTCTATATTTTGTCATTTATTCTACCGGTGGTTTTTCACCCATTTTATAAACCGCATGTATCTTGTCATTTGATGTGTCTCTAACCATATTAAACCACTTCCTACATCCATGAGCATGGTTCCATCTTTCGAACTGAACCCCTTTAATATTCTTTCTCATAAATAGATATTCTGCCCATTGATCATCACTTAGTTCAGTTGGTTGTTTTGGTCTAACTATGTGAGCTTCACCTCCACATGAAAATTCACTTTGGTCTCTTTCACCACAATATGGACAATTTATTAAAAACATTAGTGTGCTACAGCGGCTGCACCATGTTCATCAACTAGATCTCCACTCACAAATCGATTAAGATTAAATGCAGCATTTAATTTATGTGGTTCATCATTAGCAATAGTGTGTGCAAATAAATCACCAGATCCAGGTGTTGCTTTAAAACCTCCAGTGCCCCAACCACAGTTAAAATAGAGTCCTTTTATATTTGTTTTACTAATTATTGGACTTGCATCAGGACATATATCAACAATTCCTCCCCATTGTCTCAACATTTTCATTCGGCTAAAAATAGGGTACAGCTCCAATATTGCTTTTAATGTTCCTTCGACAACATCGTGACTACCTCTTTGAGTATAAGAAACATAAGCATCCGTACCAGCGCCAATTACTAGTTCACCTTTGTCAGACTGACTAACATATGCATGTACAGCGTTCGACATTACTACAGTATCAATTATTGGTTTAACTGGTTCTGAAACTAACGCTTGTAAAGGTTTACTTTCCAGTGGTAATTTTAATCCTGCCATGTTAGCAATTACACTTGAGTGTCCTGCTGCAACAACACCAATTTTTTTTGTTTTAATAAATCCTTTTGATGTTTCAACACCTTCAACTTGATCTCCATTTCTTTTAATACCTTTAACTTCACAATTTTGAATTATATCAACTCCCATTTCATTAGCACCTCTTGCATAACCCCATGCAACAGCATCATGTCTAGCAGTTCCCGCTCTTCTTTGTAATGTTCCACCAAGAACAGGGTATCTTATATCTGGAGAAGTATTTATTATTGGACAAAATTCTTTTACTTGATCTGTATTTAACCACACTGCATCAATACCATTAAGTCTGTTTGCATGAGTTCTTCTTTTTAAATCCCTTACATCTTGAAGGTTATGGGCTAAATTCATAACTCCTCTTTGACTGAACATTATATTGTAATTTAATTCTTGAGATAAATTTTCCCAAATCTTTAATGCATGGTCGTATAATCCAGCACTTGCATCCCACAAATAATTTGATCTTATAATTGTAGTATTTCTTCCTGTATTTCCTCCACCAATCCAGCCTTTTTCTAAAACAGCAATATTTCTCATGTTATGCTTTTTAGCTAGGTAGTAAGCTGTTGCTAAACCGTGGCCACCACCACCAATTATAATAGCTTCATATTCTCTTTTTGGCTCAGGATCTCCCCAAGCTTGCTTCCAGTTTTCATGCTGCGAAAAAGCATTTTTAATTAGTGAGAATATCGAATATTTGTTTTTCATAATTGCCAGAAATTACTTGATTAATATTGAATATTCAATGATTTCAAGTTACACATCTACGTACGGAAGGATGGGTGAGCTGGTTGAAACCAGCGGTTTGCTAAACCGCCGTACGCTTGAAAAGGTGTACCGAGGGTTCGAATCCCTCTCCTTCCGCCATCAATATAATGGGTTGTTTTTGAAAAAATCTTTTAAATATATTGGTTTTTGCGACAATACATATCTGTAGACATTATAATTCTCTAATACTCTTTGGACATAATTTCTGGTCTCTTTAAAAGGTATTAATTCAATCCAATCTATATAATCAGTTTGTTTTTTTTGTGGGTTCTTATTTAATCTTTTCCAATATTTTACTCTCTTGGGTCCTGCATTGTAAGCAGCCATGGAGAAAGGGTAGGATCCATCGTATTCAAGAATTAATCCAGCTATATAAAATGAACCAAGATTTATATTGTACTCAGGGCTTTTAGTTAATCTTGATTTTGAATATGAAAGTTTTGCCTGCTTAGCAACTGTTTTCGCAGTGTATGGCATTAACTGCATTAAACCTTGAGCACCAACTCTACTATTTGCGCTTGTATCAAACTCACTTTCTTGTCTAATGATGGAAAGTATTAAAGCTGATTCTGGTATTTTTCTTCCACCAACTTTAGTTGGAGTGCTTATAATAGGATAATTATATTTATTGTGAAATCTTTTTTGATACGAAGCAATCTTTGCAACTTGGATTGCAAAATCAAATCTACCAATATCTGTTGCTAACTTTGCAGCAAGCACTTCGCTACCTTTATCTATATTATCATTAGCTAAATACCTTAAAATATGCTTAGTGTACTTATCTTTATTAAGTTCATCTAATAAATGGACAGTAGCAACAATTTTATTTCTATAAAAACTTTCAGCATAATTTTTATCAATTTGCATTAATTCTGATAATTCAAATTTCTCTCTAGGCTTTGCTTTCATGTGAGATAATTGACCATAATATGTTGTTAGATATTTAGATCCAATTACATACCATTTCTTTGAATTTTCTTTGTCTTTTAATTTTTCATAAGTTCTTCCTAACCAATAAGCACCTCTGGATAGACTGATTGGGTAGCTGACATTTTCATAAAATTTAATAAAATGATCTTTTGCTAAAATTGGATCGTTTAAAAAACTTAAAGCTATCCATCCACTTAACCATTCAGCTTCAGCAAGTTCTGGTCCTTTAGACAATGCATTCTTGCTAGTTACTTTATACGCCTCTTCATATCTTTTTTTATAGATTAATTTTCTTGCGATTTTAGATCTTTCACCCCACCATTTATCAGGTCTAACCATATATTCTTTAGTATTTTTTATATTAAATAAAATATCTAATGAGCTATCGAGTCTTCCTCTTTTTACTCTCCATTTTAATCTGTTATAATTTAAACCTGCATCATTTTTTAATTTTGCTGGTACTTTAGATATAGCAGTATCAACACCATATGAATTACTCATAAGTATTTGTCTTGCTGTGTATAAAAGTTGATAATCTTTTGGCAAATATCTTAACATTCTTTTTAGGTCCCAATGTTTGTTTTCCCAAGCAAGATGATCAGCCCTTTTTACATAATCTTCGGATGTCAAATATTTTTTAAATTTTTTTCTAAAATTAATCAGATCACTTTTTGTTAAATCAGCTCTTATAAATCCTTTTTTTATTAATTGAATTCCTTTTTGCTTATTACCTGATTTAATTAGACTTTCTCCTAAAACCATCTCACCAAAGCCACTTGTGTATGGATGTTTTTCAAACCATTTAATTATTTCTTTAGGTGATTGATTTTTTGTAGATAATTTATGTTCTGCTAAATACTTAACACGACTTAAACGTGGATATGTTTGAACACTTTCAATAAAGCTTTTATAATCATAAAATGTTGCTCTATTACCTGGCGTTAGCAAATGTCGCCATTGTATAAAATTATATATAGACTTAGCTCTAGCTTTTTTCGCTACTTTTAATGCATCTTTCCAGTTACTTTTCTCCATAAAAGCAACTGCTTGTCTTGCGTAATTAAGATCTCTATCACTATAATATTTTGATTTTTTTGTAGTACTTAACCTTTTCTTGTGAACAATAAGAGGTTTATTTTTTGGAATTATTATTCCATCAACTCTTTTGACAACAATTTCTTTTTCTTTTTCTAGTTCTTTTAAAAGCTCTAATTGATCCTCTGATACATATGTTCCTGGTTTAAATTTTGGTATTATTATTCCCGAAATATATTTGTCTTTTTTTTCCTTCGCTAAATTAGGTTTTGGCTTTGGAGTTATTAAATTCTCACAAAATGCCGATTGAATACTGAACAAAAAGAAGATAATTGTAGTACAGATTTTAAATGATTTTTTCTTCATTTTTAAAATAAACGACAACTTATGATATAAATAATTATGTTTAAAGGTTCAAATGTTGCTTTAGTTACACCGTTCAAGGATAACAAATTAGATGAAGAAAGTTATATAAAGTTAATTAACTTTCATCTGGAAAATGGCACACATGGACTAGTTCCTGCTGGTACAACAGGTGAATCTCCAACCTTAAGTCATAAAGAACATGAAAAAGTTATCGAACTTTGTATAAATGAAGCAAAAGGAAAAATACCAGTTATTGCAGGAACTGGATCTAATTCAACTGAAGAAGCAATAAATCTTACAAAGCACGCGGAAAAAGCTGGTGCTGATGGTGCATTAGTAGTTACGCCATATTATAACAAGCCTACTCAAGAGGGTTTATATCAACACTACAAAGCCATTAACGATAACTGTGGAATACCTATAATTGTTTATAATATTCCAGGAAGATCTGTAATTGATGTTTCAGTTGATACTATGGCGAGAATGTTTGAACTTAAAAATATTGCTGGAGTAAAAGATGCAACTGGAATTCTTGAAAGAGTAGACCAACACAAAAATAAAATGGGATCGGAATTTATACAGCTAACAGGAGAGGATGGTTTAGCTTTTGAATACAACAAAAGAGGAGGAGTTGGATGTATTTCTGTCACGGCAAATGTTGCCCCTAAACTTTGTTCTGAGATGCAATCATTATCTACTTCTGGAGATCAAGATAAAATTAGTCAAGCAGAGAAAATTGATGCCTCATTACAACCTCTTCACAAGTCACTTTTTATTGAAAGCAATCCATCACCTGTAAAATATGCTGCTAAACTATTAAACTTATGTGATGATGCTGTAAGATTACCACTAGTTAAAATTATGGATACTACCAAACAAGAGGTAGAGAAGGCACTTAAAATCGCAAAATTAATTAATGAATAAAAAAACCTTAAGTGGTTTAAAAATCATAACATTAAATAGAAAAGCTTCTTTTAATTATTTCTTTAAAGAACTCTTTGAGGCTGGAATTGTATTAAGAGGATCTGAAATAAAATCTATTAGAGACGGTAAAGTTAATATTGCAGATTCATATGCTGTTGAAAAAGATGGTGAAATTTATTTAATTAATTCTCATATTCCTGTTTATAAACAAGCTAGTTATTCAAATCATAACCCATATTCTGAAAGAAAATTATTATTAAATAAAAAGGAAATTAATAAATTGATTGGTAGAATTAATGAAGAAGGATTTACATTGGTTCCCACAAAAATGTATTTTAAAAAGGGAAAAGCAAAGCTAGAAATTGCTGTTGCAAAGGGAAAAAAACAGCATGATAAACGAAATACAAAAAAAACTAGAGATTGGAACCGTGAAAAAGCAAGGTACTTTAGAAAATCGAGCTAATTATGTGTATTTAGCACTAGGTTCGAATCTTGGAAATAAAATTAGCAATTTAATTAAAACCCAACAATTAATCATAGAGAGTAACATTCAAATTTTGAAATCTTCAAGCTTTTATAAAACTGAGTCCTGGCCTAACAAAAAATTTCCTTTTTACGTAAACTCAGTGATATTGGTGAAAACGTCTTTTAATCCTATTAAATTATTTAACATCATTAAATCAATAGAAATAAAGATTGGTAGAAAAAAAGCTATAAAAAATCATCCTAGAGTTTGTGATATTGATATTATTGATTTTAATGGGAAAGTTTATAATTTAGAAAAAAATAATCAAAACCTTTCAATCCCGCATAAGTCAATGCATTTAAGGAATTTTGTTTTATTTCCACTATTTGAGATATCAAAAAACTGGTCTCATCCAATTTTAAAAAGAAATATTAAAGATTTAATATTTTCTTTGCCCACAGACGAACTAAGAACTATTAAATTAATCTAAAAAAATGATATAATATAAATATGATTAATTCTGAAGATCTCATTAATAAGGTTAAATCTTATAACAAATTTCTAAATCCTGATGCATTGTCAAAGGCTTATGAATTCGCCTTGAAGGCGCATAAAAACCAAAAAAGACATTCTGGCGATCCATACGTTATTCATCCAGTTGCAGTGGCTAATATATTAACAGATTTAAAACTTGATAGTGCTACAATAGCAACTGGTTTGTTACATGATACCATAGAGGATACTCATGCTACTTACAAAACTATAGAAGAAGAGTTTGGTAAAGAAGTTGCAGATCTTGTTGATGGTGTAACTAAGATTTCCGAGTTTGAAAATCAGGCCATATCAAATTCAAAAGCTGAAAATTTCAGAAAGCTTATTCTAGCTACTTCTAAAGATATAAGAGTTTTATTAGTAAAACTCGCTGACAGATTACATAATATGAGAACGTTAAAAGCAATCGATAAAATTGAAAAACGTCAAAGAATAGCAAAAGAAACTATGGAGATTTATTCACCGTTAGCAGATAGAATGGGTATGAATAGAATAAGAGATGAACTTGAGGATTTATCTTTTGAGGTTTTGAATCCAGAGGCAAGAAAATTAATTAAAGATAGATTAAACCAAATCAAAGATAGCAATTTAGTTAATTATAATAATGTATTGTCTGAATTTGAAAATTTATTAAATGAAAATAATTTAAAATTTAAAATATTTAGTAGAGAGAAAACACCCTTTTCAATATGGAGAAAAATTCAAAAGAAAAGAACTTCATTAGAGCAAATAACTGACATTATTGGTTTTAGAATTATACTTGATGATGTTGAAAACTGTTACAGATGTTTAGGAGCTTTACACAGTAAATGGAACTGCATACCAGGTAAATTTAAAGATTACATATCATCACCAAAAATTAACAACTATAAATCTATTCATACTGCAATCATTGGTCCCAATCAAAGACCAATTGAAATACAATTAAGAACAAGTCAAATGCACGAATTTGCGCAAAGAGGTATAGCATCACATTGGAAATATAAATCATCAGAAAAATTTAATTCACTTACATGGAAAGAGTATGATTGGTTAGCAGATCTTGTCGAGATAATTGATAAAAATGAAAATCCAGAACATTATTATGAATATACAAAACTACAAATGTTCCAAGAAAATGTATTTTGTTTTACTCCAAAGGGATCTGTTATTAAACTACCAAAAAATGCAACACCAATTGATTTTGCATATGCTGTACATACTCAAGTTGGTGATACAGCGGTAGGATGTGAAGTAAATGGTAATGAGCAAGCTTTGCAATCTGTACTTAGAAATGGAGATGTCGTTAAAATTATAACATCTAAAAAAGTTTCTCCATCATTGCATTGGTTAACTAGTACTAAAACAGGTAAGGCTAGGGCAGCAATACGAAGATATTGGCAATATAGAGAAAACACAAAACCTTTAAAACAGAAAAGATATAATACTACACTGTGGATTTCCTTAGAAGATGAGCCAGGTAAATTAGGTGATGTGACAACTATGATAGGTATTAATAATGTTAATATTTCAAGTGTCGAAATGGTGGAGAAGACAAAAAAAAATATTAATTTTAGATTTAATTTAATAATCCATGATTTGAAAAACTTTACAAAACTTATTAGTGAACTAAAACAGAAAGATTACAATTTTAAAATTATAAGACATAAGAACAAAAAATATGCTTTCTTTAAAAGACTCTTTAGCGGTTTTAAGAAAAACTAATGCTCTTTTAGAAGGTCATTTTGTATTATCTTCAGGTCTTCATTCACCAAAATATGTACAATGCGCAAAACTTCTAAGCTATCCACATCTATCAAAAAATTTCTGTAATTCATTAAGTAAAAAAATTAAAAAAAATTTTAAAAAATTTGACCTTATACTTGCACCAGCTATGGGTGGCATTGTTATAGGATTTGAAATAGGAAGAATACTTAAAAAGGAAACAATTTTTTGTGAGAGAGTGGAGGGGAAATTCAAATTACGAAGAGGTTTTGATATAAAAAAAAATTCAAAAGTTTTGATAATTGAAGATGTCATAACAACAGGAAAATCGAGTTTAGAATGTTTTAAACTTATTAAAAAAAAAAAGGCTAAAGTTGTAGGTTATGCATGTTTGATAAATAGATCAAATAAGAAAACTTTAAAAATTAAAAAAGGAAAAATCATATCTCAGATTAAATTAGATGTTCCTACATACAGTAAAAAAAATTTACCAAATTTTCTAAAAAAAATTCCTATCACAAAACCAGGAAGTAGATTTTTGAGATGAGTATAAGATTAGGTGTAAATATTGATCACGTAGCAACTTTAAGGAATGCAAGAGGTGAAAAACATCCTGATCCATACTCGGCAGCACTATCAGCCTTAAAATATGGAGCTGATTCAATTACAATTCATTTGAGGGAGGATAGAAGACACATAAATGATATTGATTTGAAAAAAATTACAAAAAATAAAAAAATACCAACTAATTTAGAAATGGCTGCAAACGAAGAAATGTTGAAAATTGCAATCAAATCAAAACCTAACTTTGTTTGCATAGTTCCTGAAAAACGACAAGAAATAACGACTGAGGGTGGATTAAATCTAAAAAAAAATTTTAAAAAAATTAAGAGAATTATTCAAAAATTGAATAATTCTAAAATTCGTACAAGTCTGTTTATTGATCCAAATATTGAAGATATAAAGTTTTCTAAAAAAATCGGCACACACTGTGTTGAATTACACACTGGTAAATTATCTTTTAAAGTTAAAAATAAAATAAATTATTTTAATGAACTCAAAAAAATTAAAAAATGTTCAGAATTAGCAAATAAGTTTAATATTGAAGTACATGCTGGTCATGGCATGGATTATAAAACAGCAAAAATATTAAAAAAAGTAAAATTTATTAAAGAATTTAATATTGGTCATTTTATTATTGGGGAGTCAGTTTTGTTTGGAATGAATAAAGTAATTAAAAATTTTAAGAAAATAATTAGATAACATGAATATCATAGGAAATGGTGTTGATATTGTTGAAAATAAAAGAATTAATAAATTAATCGACGATAAGAAATTTATCAAAAGAGTTTTTACAGACAAAGAAATAAGATTTTCAAAAAATATAAAAAATAAAACGAATTATTATGCAAAAAGATTTGCGGCTAAAGAGGCATTCGTTAAAGCTTTAGGCACTGGTTTTAGAAATAATATAAATTTTTCAGATATAGAGGTAATAAATAATAAATTAGGAAAACCTAAAATAAATATTTCTAAAAAGGTAAGAACTTTTATAAAAAAAAAATTTAAATTAGATAAACCAAAAATATATGTTTCATTATCCGACGAAAATAAGCATTCTATTGCTTACGTAATACTTGAAAACACTTAATGAAAAAATTTATAATAGATAATACTAAAACCCTTATTTTTGCATTAATAATTGCAGTTTTTATTAGGTCAATTCTTATACAACCTTTTTATATACCATCTTCTTCTATGGAACCTAATTTACTTGTGGGAGACAGATTATTTGTGACAAAATTTTCATATGGATATAGTAAACATTCTTTTCCTTTTAGCCCACCAATATTAAATGGGCGTGTATTAAGTGATAATCCAGAAAGAGGAGATGTTGTTGTCTTTAAAACTCCTGCTGATAACAGAACTGACTATATTAAAAGATTAATAGGATTGCCAGGTGATGTTTTGCAGTTTATCGATGGAGATCTGTATTTAAATAATAATCAAATAGTTAAAACCATAAAGAAAAAAAATGATTATTTATTTTGCGGAAACAATGAAATAAGTGTTTCAACATACGAGGAAAAATTACCAAATGGAAAAAAATATTTTGCATCATATAGAAATGACATATCCTTTAAAAATTCTGACAAATTTATAGTCCCAAAAGATCATTATTTTTTTTTAGGTGACAATAGAGATTGTTCAAAAGATAGTCGATTTTTATCTGAAGTTGGTTATGTGCATAAAAATAATTTAGTTGGTAAAGCACAAATATTGTTTTTTTCTTCTGATCCGAGAAAAGGTAGTATTTTTTTGATTTGGAAATGGAACGAAATAATGAGATTCAGCAGATTATTTAAAAAAATTAAATAGTGAAAAGCAAATTTAAAAATTTAGAGAATAGAATAAATTATGTATTTAAAAATAAGGTTTTTTTAATAACTGCATTCACACATAAAAGTTCAGACTCTGAAAATAATTACGAGAGACTAGAATTTCTTGGTGATAGAGTTTTAGGAATAGTAATTTCAAAAAAATTACTTGAATTATATCCAAATGAAAAAGTTGGTAGTCTTGATAAAAAATTTGCATCTTTAGTAAATAAAAATATGTGTCTAGAAATTGGTAAAAAATTGAAAATAGATAATTTTATAAATATTGGAAAGGATAAAAGCAGAAAACAAATTGAAAATAAAATAATTTCAGATTGTTGTGAGGCATTGATAGGTGCAATTTTTTTAGATTCAAATTTGGATCAAGCAAAAAAATTTATACTAAACAATTGGAACACTCATTTGAAATCTTCTTTTGATAATGTTGTAGACGCAAAAACCAAATTACAAGAATATTCACTTAAAAAATTCAAAACTCTTCCTAGTTACAAACTAATATCGAATACAGGCCCTAGACATAAACCAACTTTTAAAGTTGGAGTAAAAATTAGTAACACAAATTATATTTTTTCTACCGGATCTTCTAAACAAAAAGCAGAGCAATCTGCTGCAAATGAATTACTAAAATCACTTAATAAAAAATGAATTGGCAGGATACAGGTTTTTTACTCTCAAAAAATAAGTATAGTGAAAATAATTCTATAGCAGAATTTTATACCAAAAATCATGGAAAAGTTACTGGTGTGATTTACGGATCCACATCAAAGAAAATAAAAAACTACTTATTAATAGGTAATAAATTTCATTTGAACTTTAATTCTAAGAATGACTCGAAGGTTGGTTACTTTAAATTAGAGATTGACCAAGTAGTTACACCATTATTTATGGACGATAAAAATAAATTATTATGTATTTCTTATGCAATGAGTTTAATTAAATTATTAACTGTTGAGGATCAACAAAATGAAAATGTTTTTTATCTTACTGACAATTTAAAAAATATATTAAATCATAACAAATGGCTTTTAGAATTTATTTTTTGGGAGCTTAGTTTTTACAAATGTGTTGGTTATGATATTGAATTTAAAGATTATGTGAGTGAAGAAATTGGATCTAATGGTAACAAAAAATATTTTGTAAAATCTACAAAAAAAAATGTTCCAAACTTCCTAATTGATAAAAATTTTGAAATCGATAACTATAATGAGTTATTGATCGGCTTTAAAATTGTAGGTGATTATTTAGAAAAAACTATACTAAAAACAATTGGCATAAACTATCCAAGTTCAAGATCTAACCTATATACGTCTATTAAAAATCTAAGTTTATTTGATCAGCAAAATATGAAATTATAGCGTTTGATCCAGCTCTTTTAAATGCCATAAGAGTTTCATAAATGACGTTATCGTCTATTATTCCTTGTTTAATACCATTAGCTATAAGACTGTACTCTCCTGAAACCTGATACGCTAAAACTGGAATTTTAAAATGTTCTTTAACGTTTTTAATTATATCTAGATAAGGTAAACCTGGTTTTACCATTACCATATCTGCACCTTCTTTAATATCGATTGAAACTTCTCTTAATGCTTCATTAGTATTTTTAAAGTCCATTTGATAAGTTTTCTTATCTCCTCTTAAAGCACCTTTTGATCCTACAGCATCTCTAAATGGTCCATAGAAACTTGATGCATATTTTACAGCATAAGAAATTATCTGAACATCTTCAAATTTGTTTTTATCTAACTCTTTTCTTATTTTTCCAATTCTTCCATCCATCATATCTGATGGTGCTATTACATCACAGCCCATTGATGCTTGTAATAGTGATTGTTTAACTAAAACATTTATTGTTTCATCATTAACAATTTTACTATTTTTTAACAATCCGTCATGACCGTGAGAAGTATATGGATCAAGAGCAACATCACACATTATACCAATTTCATTTTTATATCTTTTTTTAATGTATCTAATAGCCTTACATACTAAATTATTTTCGTTTAATGCTTCAGAGCCTAATGGATTTTTTAACTTAATTTTTGTTTGAGGAAACAGTGCAACCATAGGAATTTTTTTTTTAATTGATTTGTCTATTATCTTTGAAAGTCTATCTATTGAATATCTATAAATGTTAGGCATAGATTTAATAGGAATTTTTTGGTTAGAGCCATCTGTTAAAAAAATTGGAAGAATCAGATCGTTATAAGAAAGACTATTTTCCTGTACAAGCCTACGTGACCAACTATTTTTTCTTGATCTTCTCATCCTTAAATTTGGATATTTTCCTGTGATAATCATTATTAATTATATGTATGATGCGACAAAAGTTATATGTTATATATAAAATAATAAAGTATTTATTTAGCGCATGAGCAACGTATCTTATCTTAAAGAAGTAAAAAAAAGTAATTCTAATAGTGATTTTCACTTACAAGACGTAAGTTTTGACATTGAAAAATTACAAGCTGCTTGTGATGAAGTATTGAACATGAAAGGCTTTGACACAAGTTTAGGAATACCCCACTTTGCAGGTATATCATTAAATCAAATACCAGGCGACCCTGACTCAATTAAAGGAAGCAAGGTTAGAGGAGTATACTGGACAAAGCCAGATTCAACTGGGAAAGAAGTTAGCCGTGATGTTGCAATAGAGGAAGAAAAATATACTGAATTTGTAAAAGATTTCGAACACACTTATTTCAAAGAAGTTTACGATGTATTAAGCAAAAGATACAAACTTGGGAGAATGAGATTATTGTTAAAAGAACCTCGATCAACTTTAAGTTGGCATAGAGACCCAGAGCCAAGACTGCATATACCAATATATACTAATCCTGGTGCAATTATGGTTGTTGATAAAGTTGCTCAACACATGCCTGCTGATGGTTCTGTCTGGATTACAAACAATACAAAGTATCATAATGCTTTTAACGGAGGTGAAGAAAATAGAGTTCACCTAGTTGCATGCGTTTTAGATTACAAATTTAATTAGTTTGAAAAAAATTTATATTGCTTCAGATCATGCAGGTTATTCTCTTAAAAACTTCATTTTTGAAAAACTTAAAACGAAATTCGATATCATGGATTTAGGAACTAACAAGAAATCTGTTTCAGTAAATTATCCAACATATGCACATAAGTTGAGCAAAATGGTGTCAAAAAAAAAATCTAATGTTGGTATATTGATTTGTGGTTCAGGATTAGGAATGTCTATGGCTGCAAATAGACATAAGAAGATCAGAGCTGCATTATGTTATTCCATTAAAAATGCGAAATTATCAAGATTGCATAATGATGCAAATGTTATTACATTAGGTGAAAGACTAACTAATAAAAGTTTAGCAATGAAATGTGTTAACACCTTTTTAAAAACTGATTTTGAAGGGGGAAGACACTTAAAAAGAGTTAAAAGGATTTAATATGTCTAGTGAAAGTAAATATATAAATAATCAATACCAAGATTTTTTTGAAAAAAGTTTAAAACAAAGCGATCCAGATATTTATAAAGCAATTAATGATGAATTGATAAGACAACAAAATCATATTGAATTAATTGCATCCGAGAATATAGTTTCACAAGCAGTACTTGAGGCACAAGGTTCTGTTTTAACAAACAAATATGCTGAAGGTTATCCAGGAAAAAGATATTATAATGGATGTGAGCATGTAGATGTAGCTGAGGAATTGGCAATAGAAAGATTAAAAAAACTTTTTAATTGTAAATTTGCAAATGCACAACCTCACTCTGGAGCTCAGGCTAATGGTGCTGTATTTTTAGCTTTACTAAAACCAGGCGATACGTTCATGGGAATGAGTTTAAATTCTGGTGGACATATTACACATGGATTAAAAATATCTATGTCGGGAAAATGGTTTAATGCAATTGGATACGATGTTGATAAACAATCTGAATTGATTGATTATGATAATGTTGAGAAATTAGCTTTAGAACATAAACCTAAATTAATTATTGCTGGTGGTAGTGCTTATTCACGAGTAATTGACTTTAAAAGATTTAGAGAAATAGCTGATAAAATTGGTGCTTATTTCATGGTTGATATGGCACATTTTTCAGGTTTGGTTGCTGGTAAAGGGTATCCAAATCCAGTTGACCATGCTCATGTTGTTACATCAACCACGCATAAGGTATTTAGAAGTGCGAGGGGTGGTATAATTTTAACTAATCACGAGGATCTTGCAAAAAAATTCAATACTGCAGTTTTCCCAGGTTACCAAGGTGGTCCATTAATGCATATTATTGCTGCTAAAGCCGTAGGATTTAAAGAGGCTCTAAAACCAGAGTTCCAAGATTATATAAAAGAAGTTTTAGCAAATGCTAAAATATTAGCCGAAACTTTAAAAAATAACGGTTTTAAAATTTATTCAGGTGGTACTGATACACACCTTATGTTAGTTGATCTAAGACCATTTAATGTGAAAGGTAATCTTGCAGCTGAAAGTTTATCTCGAGCAAATATTACTTGTAACAAAAATGGAATACCTTTTGATACGGAAAGTCCAATGGTTACATCTGGTATAAGGTTAGGCTCACAAGCAGCAACAACAAGAGGATTTGGATTAAATGAATTTAAATTAGTTGGTGAATTAATAACAAAAGTTATTAAGGGTTTATCAGATAATCCAAATGATAATTCAAAAATTGAAGAAGAGGTTAGAAAAGAAGTTGTAGATTTATGTTCGAATTTTCCTATATATAAACACTTAGGATAATTAAAACATGATATGCCCGATCTGCAAAAAAGGGGAAACCTCGGTTGTTGACTCAAGACCAACGGAAGACGGCACAGCCATTAGACGCAGAAGATTGTGCATATGTGGACAGAGATTTACAACATTCGAAAGAGTTCAATTTAGAGAGTTAACGGTAGTCAAAAAAAATGGAAGAAAATCTACATTTGATAGAGAAAAACTATCTAAATCCATTTATGTAGCTTTAAAGAAAAGACCAATAGATACAGAAACTGCTGAAAAATTCATTTCTAAAATATCTAGATCGCTTGAAGAACTAGGTCAGAGTGAAATATCTTCCAATACAATTGGGACTATGGTTATGGAGGGATTAAAAGATTTAGATCCAGTTGCTTATGTAAGATTTGCATCTGTTTATAGAAATTTTAGAGAAGAAAAAGATTTTGTTCAATTTGTAGATAAAATTGATGTCTACAAAAAAAGATAACTTTCAATTATCTGACAAAAAATTAATGAAGCTTGCAATTAGTCTTGCTGAAAATCAAAAATATTTTACAGGCACAAACCCCTCTGTTGGATGTGTTATTACTAGAAACAATAAAATAATTTCATATGGTGTAACAGGTAAAAATGGAAGACCTCATGCGGAAATAAATGCAATTAATAAAAATAAATCTAAAGATTTATATAATTCATCCATGTATGTGTCACTAGAACCATGTACTCACTATGGGAAAACTCCACCTTGTACGAATACTTTGATTAAAAAAAAATTTAAAAAAGTTTTTTTTTCACATACAGATGAAGATAAGAGAACAAAAAATACTGCTAAGAATATATTAGAAAAACATAAAATAAATGTAAAAAATAATTTTATAAATAATAAAACCAAAAAATTGTATTTTGAATATGATTTTATAAGAAAAAATAATTTCCCTTATGTAATTGGAAAACTTGCGATTTCACAGAATAATAGAATCTATAGAGATAAAACACCAATATCCAATCTCTATTCAAAAGACATCACGCATATCTTAAGGTATAGGTGCCAAGCATTGTTGACATCTTATGTGACTATTAATAATGACAATCCTAAATTAACTTGCAGACTAAACGGTTTAGAAAAATGTTCACCAACAATTGTGATTATTGATAAAGATTTAAAAGTTAAATCATCTTCAAAAATATTTAAAAATAAAGACTTAAAAAAAATAATATTTTCTAAAAGCAATAATAAAGATAAAATTAAAAAATTAAGACATACTAATACAGAAATATTTAATATTAGAACTTTAGGTAAAGAATTTGACTTGAAATATGTCCTTAGTACTCTTCACAAGAAAAACTTACATCAAGTATTAATTGAATGTGGACCAACTCTTTTAGAAAATTTTATTAACAATGGTCTAGTAAATGAATTTTATCTTTTTAAGTCAAATAAAAGCATCAAAATTAAAGATACGATTTATGTAAAAAAACTTTTAAAAATTTTAAATACAAATTATAAAAAAAATAAAATTAATACTTTTATAGATAAAGATAAACTTACCTATTTTAACTAATATGTTTAATGGAATAATATTCAATCAAGGAAAAATAAGTAAAATTGTTAAAAGGGATAAAGGTATTAATATTTTTATTAAATCCTCAATTAAAGTTAATAATAAAAATCTTGGAATATCTGTCGCTTGTGATGGAGTTTGTCTCACACTAATTTCATACAAAAATAAAACTTTAGAATTTTATCTTTCTAATGAAACTATTATGAAATCTAAGTTTAAAAATATTAAATTAGGATCAATTATAAATTTAGAACTTCCTCTTAAATATAAACAAAATATATCTGGTCATATTTGCCAAGGTCATGTTGATACAGTCTCAAAAATAATGTCGATTAGAAAAATTGATAAATCAAAAATTTATGAATTTAAAATTGAGAGTAAATTTAAGAAATTTTTAGTCGAAAAAGCCTCTATATTAATCAATGGTGTTTCTTTAACAATTGCAAAAATAAAAAAAAATTCATTTGAAATTTGGGTTATTCCTCACACATTAAAGTTAACTAATTTATATTATTTAAAAAAAAATGATTTAGTTAATATTGAGATAGATATTCTATCAAAATATGTAAAAAAATTTTTAAATGAAAAAAAATAAATTCAGTAACATTGAAAAAATTATTTCTATCTCAAAAAAGGGAGGAATGTATATTTTGGTTGACGATGAAAATAGAGAGAATGAGGGAGATTTAGTTTTCTCTGCATCAGATGTTGATTACAAAAAAATAAATTTTATGGCTAAGTATGGAAGAGGATTAATTTGCTTAACATTAAATAATATACATGCAAAAAAATTGGGACTTAGTTATATGGCACCTGTTAATCAATCTAGAAATAAAACTGCTTTTACAGTTTCTATTGAAGCAAAAAAAGGAATAACAACAGGTATATCAGCAAAAGATCGCGCTAAAACAATTAGAGTTGCTACTAAAAAAAATCCCAATAAAAAAGAAATAGTTTCCCCCGGACATGTATTTCCAATTATTGCTCGAGACGGAGGAGTTCTTGTAAGAGCAGGCCATACAGAGGCATCCGTAGATATAGCTAAACTGTCCAATAAACTTCCAGCTGCAGTTATATGTGAAATTATGAATGAGGATGGAACTATGGCAAAAGGTGAAGATTTATTTAAATTTGCAAAAAAGCATAAACTTGCAATTGCAAAAATCGATGATTTGATCTCATTTAGATTGAAAAAAGAAAAGTTAATTAAATTAAAAAATACATCGAGTATAGTTGTACAAAATCAAAAATATATTATTAAAGTATTTGAAAGTGTTTTAGATGGATCAGAACATTTTGCATTATTAAAAGGAAAAATTAATTCAAACTCTACACCAAGAGTTAGGGTTATTTCATCCAACGTAGTTCAAAATTATTTAATTAATCAAAAATTACCAAATTCATTTAATAAAACATTATCTTACTTTAAAAAATATAATAACTGTGTGTTGGTTTTTATAAGAGATCCAAATTTAAAATCTGTCTCACAAACTCTTAAACAATATAAATCTAAGGAATTTTATAAAAAAGGGTTTGATAAACTCATTAAAAATTATGGTATAGGTGCTCAAATAATTAAAAGTCTTAAAATAAAAAATATGATTTTAGTAACAAGATCAACCAAAAAGGTTGTTGGTTTAGAAGGATATGGAATTAGAATACAAAAACAAGAAATAATAAAATGAAAAAGAAAATATTAGTCATTATCGCAGATTATTATAAAGATATTTCAAATGATTTGTTGAAAAGCACTTTAAATAATTTAAACAAAAAACATTATTCTATTAAGATTCTTAAAGTGCCTGGAGTATTTGAGATACCAGTAACTATTTCAAGAAATATAAATAAATACAATGGTTTCATTGCTTTAGGTTGTGTAATTAAAGGACAAACGCCACACTTTGATTTTATTTCTCAATCTGCAACAGATGCGATAATGAAATTATCCATAAGTTCAAAAAAACCAATTGGAAACGGCATTATTACTTGCCTTAATAAAAAGCAAGCTATTGCTAGAGGGAAAAAAGGACTAGAAGCTTCTGAAGCTGTAAAAGTTGTGTTAACCAATAAATAAATGTCAATAATTTATAGTCCTAAAAATAACCCAAGGGTAATAATTATTCAAAAATTATATGGTCAATTTTTTAATAAAGAAGAAAAATTAGCTTTTCCAAAACACAGATTTAAAAAATTTATTAAAGACGTAGTGAATGGTACATTAGAAAGAGATGAAGTAATTACAGATGAGATTAATAATCATTTAAACACTGATCTTAATATGATTAGATTAGACAAAGTATTTCAAGTAATAATAAAAAGTGCAATTTTTGAATTTTTATATAAGCCAAGAACCTCAACTAAAATTATTATTAAGGAATACTTAAACGCTTCAAATTTTTTTATAGATATTTCTCAAACAAAATATCTTAACGCTTTGCTTGATAAGATTTCTAAAAAAGTGCGATCACCTAATGGATGATGATAAAATAATATCAAAATATTTAAAATATCTAGCCGCTAATAATCCTAGTTCTCTTAAGCTAAATGATGATGTTTTTTTTGATAAAAAGAAACGTCTTGTCGTATCAACAGATACATATAATGAAAAAATTCACTTTAAAAATACTAAAAAACCAGATTTAATAATAAAAAAAATTATTCGTTCCTCTATATCCGATTTAATTTGCAAAGGTGTTAAACCTAAATATATTTTTTTATCAGCTTCAATAAATAATAGGTTGTCTAATCAACCTAATTTTTTATTAATTGTTAAATCTTTAAAAGAAGAATTAAAAAAATATAAACTATTACTTAGTGGTGGAGACACAACATATTCTAGTACCACATCATTCACAGTTACTGTAATTGGTTTTGCAACAAAAATTGTAAAAAGAAATAATTCAGATATTGGTGATGCGATTTTTGTTACTGGTAATATAGGTGATGCCTATGCTGGATTAAAAATTTTAAATAAGAATATTAAATCTACTAAAAGTTTAGAAAATTATTTTATAAAAAAATATTATATCCCTGATATTGCTTTCAAAATACACAAATATATGCCTTCAATTGCATCTTCATCTATTGATATATCTGACGGCCTTATCTTAGATCTTGAAAGAATGATTAATAATCAAAATTTAGGATATATTTTATCAATTAAAGATATTCCAATATCTAAAAATCTCCAAAAATTAATACAATTAAATAATTTTCAAAAGAAAAATTTTGTGTCTAATGGTGATGATTACCAAGTCCTTTTTACATCTCCTTTGAAGAAAGTTGAGCAAATAAAAAAATTATCTAAAAGAATCAATATAAAAATTACAAAAATAGGTAGTATCACAAATAAGCCCAATCAAATTATAAATACTAATGGAAATTATCTAAAAAGTATTAAAAATAAAGGTTATTTGCATAAGTTTAAATAAGTTAAATATTGCCTTTTAGCTTTATTTTTGTAATGTCCGCATTTTAAAAAACAAACCAAAAGAATTTTAAGGAAATTATGAACTCATCTATCGAAACAATATTACTGTATACAATTTTTGCTGGTTTACTCTCTATAGTCTATGGATTTGTAACTGGTTCAAATATTTTAAAATCAAGTGCAGGTAATAGCAAAATGCAAGAAATTGCTTCTGCTATACAAATTGGGGCAAAAGCATATTTAAATAGACAATATAAAACTATAGCTATAGTTGGAGTAGTTGTTTTAGTAATAATTAGTTTCGCTTTTTCAATATTAGTGGGGATTGGTTATTTAATTGGTGCAGCCTTATCTGGAATAGCAGGATACGTAGGTATGCTTGTATCAGTACAAGCTAACGTCAGAACAGCGGAGGCCTCAAGAAAAGGCTTAGCAGAGGGTTTGTCAGTTGCGTTTAAGTCTGGTGCAATAACTGGTATGTTGGTTGCTGGTTTAGCTTTATTATCAATTGCAGTTTATTATTACATACTTCTAAAGTCTGGTGTTGATGAAAGAGAAATCGTTAATGCTTTAGTTGCTTTAGGATTTGGTGCTTCATTAATTTCTATCTTTGCAAGATTAGGCGGTGGAATTTTTACAAAAGGAGCAGATGTTGGAGCTGATTTAGTTGGAAAAGTTGAAGCAGGTATTCCTGAGGATGATCCAAGAAATCCAGCTGTTATTGCAGATAACGTTGGAGATAATGTTGGTGATTGTGCCGGTATGGCTGCTGATTTATTTGAGACTTATGCCGTTACAATAGTAGCTACAATGGTTTTATCATCTATTTTTTTTCAATCAGATATTAGTATGATGATATACCCTTTAACAATCGGTGGAGCATGTATAATTACTTCAATTATCGGTACATTCTTTGTTAAATTAGGAAATTCAAAAAATGTTATGAATGCTTTATATAAAGGTTTTATAGCAACAGCAATTTTATCTTTAGTAGTATTATATCCGGTTACAGATTATGTGATTGGTTTAGATGCCAATTATAGCTTTGGCGATACTACATTTACAGGAATGAGTTTATATTATTGTGGTGTTGTTGGTTTAATTATAACTGGATTACTCATATGGATTACTGAATATTACACAGGTACAGATTATCGTCCCGTTAAGACTGTAGCAGCATCTTCAACAACCGGTCATGGTACAAATGTTATTCAGGGTTTAGCTATTTCTATGGAAGCAACAGCTGTACCAGCATTAATAATTGTTGCTGGAATACTAATAACAAATGCAATTGCTGGTTTATTTGGTATTGCTATTGCTGTAACAACAATGCTTGCATTAGCAGGAATGGTTGTAGCACTTGATGCATATGGTCCAGTTACAGATAACGCTGGAGGAATTGCGGAAATGTCTAATCTGCCAAAAAATGTTAGAAAAACAACAGATGCATTAGATGCAGTAGGAAATACAACAAAAGCCGTAACTAAAGGATATGCTATAGGATCTGCTGGTT
>ENA-OSEY01000276-OSEY01000276.1-marine-metagenome-genome-assembly--contig:-NODE-276-length-37558-cov-3.814279_pt1 | contig 37558 bp, 41 predicted proteins | sample MGYA00248465_ERZ534230 | MGnify/ENA primary metagenome ERZ534230 (study PRJEB26409, sample SAMN06344110) | marine metagenome | isolation source: Sea water from surface | place: Atlantic Ocean:Southern... | reverse complement strand
AACCATAGATTTGAAACCAGTTGCAAATGCTCCATCTGCGTGTATACCATTGATGCCCCAAACAGATCTTAGTGAACAGTTGAACACATATGGTGACGCTGAGTCAACAGTATCAATCTCAACCTTAACAAGTATGTTAGAACCAATAGCGTTACCACTAGGTTCAGATGACATCTGATAAGTAAACTGGTTACCCTGTGCAGACGTTACCAAGAACGAACCATTATAGAGGAGCTGATCCTGCTCAGTAGGACCAGTAACCCCAGATATATTAACAGCGACACCCACGGAGAATCCATGATTCTTCGGATTACCGAGTTCGTCGACTGTGAACGCTGTCGCTGTTTGTCCATTTCTGATAATTTGTGATATAGCAAATTCATCACTAATAGGACCAACGATCCTGTTCTCTTCAATTCTTGCCTGTAACTGGTCTTGTGCAACTACACCTGATGAATCAGGAATTGTAGCATATGCTTTTGAAATCTTTTGATAGTATAGGTTTAGGTCAGGTACATCTGCGTACTCAAAACATGTAACCTTATGATGTGAGAAGTTTGGAGCAATAGTTCCAATATCATCTGAGCGATAGTAAACTCCATTATTATCTCCATCGAAGAATGACATCTGCCAGAAATAGCAACCACCAGTCAATCTGAATATCGCTGTTGGTCCTGGTTCGTTAACCGCAGTTATACCAAGGGATCCTTGGACTGTTGGATACGGTACATATTTAGGTACAATCTTAGTTCTTCTGAGGTCGGATCCCACGACTGACACACCTCTGGGGCATATAATGCCACCACGAACTGAATTGAATTTATAAAGTACATTACTTGAAGATGTTAGATCAAAGTTTGAGTTAGCATCAAACGGTTGTACGTCATTAAAGTCAGCAACCCCAGGTCTGTTATCTAAAACATACTCTGAGGGATATAGGTATATACTGAATGCGTCAAACTCGTCATTACTTAGTCCGACTCTATATGAAAATCTTGCTACTTCTAAGAAAGCACGTTGCAACGTCTTAAACGGACGTAACGCTGAGTTACCTCTATTGTCGTAAGCATCCGATGCATCGAAGTCGTCGGGGTTGACGTATATAATACGACCAGTCCTCGACGTGATGATATTTTTAAGACGTGTTAATGCCATCTAGGTTTCCCTTATGTTCTATTTATTATGGAGTCGCACCACCACCACCAGAATCAGCGGTCTTAGCGTTACCTAGTACAGTGTAATCCTCAGAAACAGATTCAAATCCTTGTACTTGGAATGCAATGTTAGTATCTGATGCCCAAACGATCAGATTTTGCCCAGGTCCTACTACAATACCAGTTGTTCTGTCTGATGAGTTTGCAGCGATTGCCTTGCCATAATGTATGTAATCCTCAGTCTTCACATATGTTGTTGATGTTGCACCAATACCATCACCCGCACCGATACCATCAGTTGCAAATGTAAGGTTAGGAGCACCACCACCACCTAAGTTAGCGTCAGTTACTGTTAGTGTTTCACCGTCTGCATAATTCTTTCCACCATTTACGAGTGTTACAGTCGCTGCACCTGTGGATGCTGCAACTACAATATCAACTTTTAATCCTGATCCTGATCCACCTGTGGGAGATAAACCAGAGTATGTTCCAGCAGTTCTACTTGCATTAGCAGCACCAACTGTATCAATAGCAAGAACTTTACCAGATACAACTTCTGCCATAGTTCTGTTAGCATCAACAAGTGTAGGTGTATCATAAAGTTGATCCCCTACTGCAAATGCTGGTGATCCTACACCCAGCGAGATTTTTAACTCATTCTGTGCAGAATCCCATTCATGTACATATCCATACTTACCAACAGTAACACCGCCTGCTTGTACAGTATATGTTGTACCACCAATTTCAAATGCTTGTGCTGCTGCCCATGGTTCTCCTGCTACATCATAGACATATATCTCTTCATAGTCAGGTGTTAGTGTAGTACTAATTGAGTAACCAAATCCTGCGTTAGCATCCTCAGTGTTTGCTACTGCTGGTTCTGCATATGCGTTCAATGCTAATGGTGTACCACTATCAATAGCAATTTCTAGATATGATCCTGCTTGCCCTGGGGTTCCTACCTTAGTAACACCTGATGTATATTCAGCACCTGTTAGTGTCTGTGTACCATCCTGTGTTTCTGATAATCTAAATGGGTGACCAGTGTTTGATGAATCTGATTGATCATAACGATAAGTTCTTTCAGCATCATGATTAGATGTAGTCAAGTATTCATATACACCACCTATTGAACCTTCTGCAACAGTAAATCTATCTTGGTTAGTAACTGAGTTAGATCCCTGTGTAAAACTAAGACTAATAGTAGCATTTGATGTTCCACCAGCGATACCTTCTGATTCGGTGAAGAAGTTAAGATAATAATCACCAGCGTCAGTCATTTGTGTAACTGCTGATCCATCGTTATGGTCAACTGCTGATGTACCATACTGACCACGAACAACTGTTAAGTCGTTACCAGCAACTGTTGTTACTGATAGAATCTCGTTACCAATACGAATGAAACTACCTTCTAAGAATCCAGTAGCATCAGTAAGAGTTAGTGTAACGTCAGCAGCAGCGTATGTTGCACCTTCGTTAATTGTTGTTGTAGTTGCTGAATCAATAAATGACTTAGCATACTGTCCAGCAGGGATTGCTGATGCTGTTGTACCATATACACCACGAGTAACAGTCAGGGTGTTAGTCGCTGTATCAATACCACCAGTGTCAATAGTAATAACTTCTGTACCCGCAGTATCTGATGCAGTAGAAAGCATTAACTTTGTGCCTTCTGCTAGACCTGTGTTTCTAGAAACTTTGAGTGATGTGCCATTTGATGCAATGTCTGCCATTGCTACTGATACAATTCCAGTCACTGAATCAAAGTTCTTCAATGTCGCTGTTAGTGTTGAGACTGCCCCAGTTAATGTCTCACCAACTTGGAATGTACCGATTAAAGTTTCTGTATTTGCTTCTGTACCCGCTATCTTCTCTACTTTTACGAATCTATCTACTCTTGCAGTGTCCTTATAAACATCAAGTAATTTTGCTCTTGAACCAGACGGTGAGTTAAGTTCAGCGTTTGGTGATGCACCAGCAAATGAAATTCCTGGGGTAATCTTTAACTTATATGTTGATATTGGGTTTCCCTTGTTAAAAATTAATGATTGTGATGCTGATTCGTTACCATTTAATTTAAGAATCTGATCATAATTACGAAGTGCAGCACGATATGTGACACCAGAACCACTTAGGTTGGTTGCTGTGAGCACTGTTGATGCTGTTTTGTCAATTTCACTTCTGTATAAAAGTGTATTAGTCGTTGCGCTGGGGTTGCTTGCAGCGAGTCTTCCTGCTGTCATTTTAAATTACCATCCTGACTGGAAAAATGTTTGAAGTCGAAGTCTACCTCCGAATGTTGGTGCTGATAATGGTCCACCGAAACTAACACCCACTGCATCAATGTTGTTAGTAGAAAGTAACGTTGCATCACCGTCTGGGAACGCTATGGTTCTTGCACCTGTGATGTTTGAAGCATCAATAATGATTTCGCCATTGACGTCCTCTGGATTATTGATCCTCATGTTCTCCATCGTCTTAGCATTAAGAGTTTGTGTTGCTCTTTCTGCTACTAAAACGTTGGCATCGGTACCATTATTTAGAGGTGATAACAAACTACCTTCTGGGAAGGTAAAGTTAAGGTTTGTATTACTATTTAGATTGGTTAAAGCAAACGTAATCTTCTTACTTGCGTCTGCTGTATCCTCAAAAATAGCACCCTTATAAACTTTGTTAGTTAATGTTTGTGTTGCTCCTGTACCAACCACTGTAACGTTCAAATCAGGGAACGTAACTGTTCTATCCTGTGTTATACCTGACTGATCAAATATAATGTACTTGGTTGGGTTATTCTCATCTGTTGATAATGTAGTAGAGAACGTGGGGTTAACCATGTTCTTGTTAAACAAGTTCTGCTCTGTTAAATCATCAATCAAAGTAGTTTGAGCAGTTGCTGCTCCTGCATCAGGTAATTTGTATAATCTTACCTGTGGTGCAGTCCATGAGTCACACTCAAATCTTGCTATCTTTGCAGTATCAGTAGAACCTGTAATACTAAGGTCATTATCCTTAATGATTACAACTTTATTTGTTATTGTCTGGTTTGTGTCAGTAGCGACGAATGTAGTAGATGTATTTGCTCCTAAATTAGGAAAGTCAAATCTCTTCGTACCACCCGCAGTAGAAACTGTACCAACGTTGAAGAATACTCTTTTTCCTGATGACTGGTCATCTTCAAAGAATAACTGGTTATCTCTAAAAACTGACGGACCGTCAACAGTAAAGAAACCACTACCTTGTGGTTCTATCTCTACGTTTGAGTTTGCACTTGCTGTATCATTACCCGCTATGGTCAGTGTAGATGAACCATCTTGGTTCGCTGAACGTGAGTAATATAATGACGCTGTTCCAAACGTCATACCAATTTCGTTTACTGTGCTCTGGTAAAATCCAGTGTCCCTGTCCAAGTTGAAACTTAGACCTGGGGCGGTGCTTGACCCCGCACTAATCGATCTGAATAATTGGTTGACTTTTGCCTTACGGTTAGGAATCAGAGGATCACTAATAACAATAGGCAGAACTGCTTCACCAGTTACTAAATCGTCAGATACAGTTTCAAGTTGTGATATTCTTTTTGTTCCCACTATTATCAGACAATAGGTTGTTCCAAGTTATTTATACGATTCGGAAAAGTAATCCTCACAAGAGCACACAAGATTACGATCACCATAAACATTATCTATTCTTGACACTGCTGCCCAGAACTTATCCTCTTGTTGAACTGGATATGCTGCTTCTTCTCTTGTGTACGGATAATCCCACTCAGTTGCAGTACATACTGCTGCTGTATGTGGTGCATTCTTCAATAATGCTGGATTTTCATCTATCTCACACCTGATTAGATTCATTGCTTCACCAAATCTTTCTAACTCTTCTAGTGACTCACTCTCTGTTGGTTCTACCATTACAGTTCCAGACACAGGCCATGACAGGGTTGGTGCATGAAATCCATAGTCCATCAGTCTCTTAGCAACATCTTCTGCTGTAATACCATCATATCCTCTTATATCAAATATACACTCATGTGCTACCCTACCATTCTTTCCTTTATATAATACCTTAAAATAGTTGTCTATTTTCTTAGATAACCAGTTTGCACTCAATATAGCAACTTCACTTGCTTTTCGTAATCCATCTCCACCCATCATACGAATATACATCCATGTTATTGGTAGTATTGATGCACTACCTTGCAATGCTGATGATACACGATGATTTATATAAGGTTCAAGATACTTAGTTGCACAAATAGGTCCGACCCCTGGTCCACCACCTCCATGTGGTATACAGAATGTCTTATGTAAGTTTAGATGCATCACGTCAGCACCAAATTCCCCTGGTTTTGCTAATCCAACCTGTGCATTCATATTTGCACCATCAATATAGACTAATCCACCATTCTCATGCATAATGCCACATATCTCTCTAATAGTGGTTTCAAACAATCCATGTGTTGAAGGATATGTCAACATACAAGATGATAACTCGTCAGCATGTAGTGCTGCTTTCAATCTTAGGTCATGAATATCTATCGACCCCTGGGAGTCAATTTTTACTGGGATAATTTTTAACCCTGCCATGATTGCAGAAGCGGGATTTGTCCCATGAGCAGACTCTGGTATCAAACATATGTTTCTTTTATCGTCTCCATTATCTCTATGGAATGCCTGTATTGCTAACAGTCCTGCATACTCTCCCTGTGACCCTGCATTAGGTTGTAATGATACAGCATCAAATCCTGTGATATCTTTCAACCATGTCTCTAAATCTAATATAATCTTATTATATCCTCTATGATGTGCCACAGGTGCAAATGGATGTACTCTTGCAAACTCCTCCCATGATACAGGCATGAGTTCTGCTGCTGCATTTAATTTCATAGTACAACTACCCAATGGCATCATACCATGTACTAATGAGTAGTCTTTTGATACTAACTTTTGCATATATCGCATCATGTTAGTTTCACTCTGATATTTCTTGAAGACTGCCTGTTGTAACCACGGTTTAGTTCTTCTTGGTATACTCATCCAATGATATAGTTTATAGATGTCATGTACATGATCAATAGTATCTGCCTTGTTCTCAAACTCTACCTGAGTGCTAACGATACCCGCTAGTTCTGGTAGTGTTGTTCTTTCATCAATAGATAGTATATTCCAACCATCTTCATATCTAATAGTGATATGATCTACTGATAAATTAGACTTCCACCTAACAGTATCAAATCCTTCACTATCATCAGTTTCATACCCACACCATTTCAATGCTGTTATTAACGTTTGTCTATATCTTAATATTCTATTTGCTATTCTTTTCAGACCTTCCGCACCATGATAAGCAGCGTAAAACCCTGCCATATTTGCGAGGAGTGCTTGGGCAGTGCATATATTGGATGTTGCTTTGTCTCGTCTTATATGTTGTTCCCTTGTTTGCAACGCTAGTCGTAGTGCTTTATTACCTTGACTATCTACCGACTGCCCTACAATACGTCCAGGAATCTTACGTTTATATTTCTCAGTGGTTGCAAAGAATGCTGCATGAGGTCCTCCAAAACCCATAGGAATACCAAACCTCTGCATACTACCAACTGCAATATCAAATCCCCATTCACCTACTGGTTGCATCAATACCTGACACATAGGATCTACGATTGCAATCTTTGTGGTGTTGAATACCTCTGCACACCTTAGTAATCCATCACAATGTCGTAGTTTACCATCATTATTAGGTAACTGTACTACGATACCAAATGCATCAGTGAAATCTTCTAGTGCTATACTTGCATCTAAATCTATAAGTTGTATGTTTATATCTAACGGTCTTGCTCTTGTTCTTAATACTTCTAACGTCTGTGGAAATACTTTACTATCAACTAGAAATGTATTCTTACCTTTCTGCTGTGCCATGATCATTGCTTCGGCAGCAGCAGTTCCTTCATCTAATAAGGATGCATTTGTAATTGGTAGTCCTGTTAGTTCAGTAATTAACGTCTGATAATTAAAGAGTGCTTCTAATCTTCCTTGCGAAATTTCTGCCTGATATGGAGTATAAGATGTGTACCACGCTGGATTCTCAAAAACATTTCTCTGTATGACAGGCGGTGTAATTGTTCCATAGTATCCTTGTCCAATTAAACACCTCGTAACTTTGTTGAATGATGCTATATGTTTCAGTTCTTGTAGTGCTTCGTGTTCACTGCAAGGTTCTGGTAGATGTGTGTCGTCTCCCCTGAGTAGTATGGAGTCAGGGATAACGTCTCGTATAAGTTCGTCTATATTATTAAGACCCAGATCGTTTAGCATCTGAGTCTGTTCTTCTTCGGAAGGACCTATGTGCCTACCAATAAATTCTGTCATTCGGGTAACATACTTGGGTTTGCGATCTGCTCTTCCAGATCATATACTATTGGATGCATGCCTTCTAATATTAGATAACATGACCATTGATACATTTGGTCCAGAGTTATCTCTGGATTCAACATTGCCTCTGCAATTATCTCAGGATCTGTATAATCAAATCCTTCTTCTTCAAATGTGAATGGAGTTCCTTCAATCATGTACATAAGTACGACTCCGCAGTCTTTTAGATTACAGTATGCGCTAGTAATCTTGTATTTCACGTCCTTCTACCTCCATCATAGACGCTATCTGTTTCTGGATAATCTCCATTGACTCCTTAACAGTGTATGCTCTTGAACTATGTATATACGAGTGATCTTCGTAACCGAACAAAGTCCAGTGCCATGTGTGGTCATGTTCACTATACCACATTTTTATATCAACTGTTAAATTCTTTCTTGATGGAATTGAGTTCTTCTGTGACATACTGTTTTACTCCGACTGGATCGGGTTTCCAATCCTGTGGCATTGGAATCTCTGGTAGTTGTTCATTGTCTTGTGCATACTCTTTAACATATTCTGGTACAGGTAACATCAAAACGCTTGGTTTACCTTCTTGGACAATCTTTATTGTATGTCCTCTTTCCACCATTGTCAAGACCAGATCAAATCCTTCCTTAACTTCTTTAACAGATAGTTCTATTATAGATGAGTTCATTTGATGAATTCCTTCTTTTCGTAATCAAAGTTGGGGTGTGGTGCAGCAGATACTACTGGGTCTTTTGTTTTGTTCTTGATAACAATAAACCTATCAGCAGCAAATGTTCCTGCTAGATTGACTTCAATCTCATCAGTATCTTTCCAGTTAACAGTGCCATCCTTTTTGGTGTGAAGCATTGCTTCCTGTATTTTGTCAATAATTTCTTGTGTTAGTTTCATCAGAATGTGTAGGTGCGTCTTTCAGATTCTAAGTTCTGTTGTAGAAACTCAGACATTGCTGCAAACCCACGTCCACCATCTTCTGACCATTCAAATTTCACTTTCTGTGAATATCCTTCTTCATCCAATACTTCGATAGTGCGTGTGCCGAAGTGGATAAAAGCGTGTTCAATTAAATCATTCATTAGTTTAGCATAACAGGGAGTCCATAAATCTGTGTAGGTCCGAGGGCACTACCCAGAGCAGCAAGTCCAGTTCCAACTCCATAAGAGCATAGACCTGTGGTTACCTGATTTATTATAGCACCAGATCCTGCTGTGACAATCTCCCCTATGCCACCTGTCGGAGTGGCCACTAATGTCATATGTGCACCTGGGGAACCACCTGTTACTATGTCTGCCATAGCACTAGGTTGTGCTGTACCAACTGCCATACGAATTTGTGCAGGGGGAGTAGGACCAGGGAAAGGTAGATCCATTGTAACATCTACAATAGCACCTTTAACTAAACTATACTGCCCTGTGACCACACTTGTCAATGCAGAAGAGAAGATACCTACGATATCAAAACGTCCACATGCCAAGAAAGATGTGATCCAGTTTGTTTCATTTATTATCTCACCTGTTGCCTTATTAGTCAATGCCTGACATGAATTGTTTATCTCTGGTGCATCAAGACTGATAGCATTAATACCTTTCATATTAATTCTTGCACCTTGAATTGTGATATCACCCTGATAACTTATATCATGGTCTCCTGCTTTTGTTTGTACAGACTTTGCTTCTTTCTGTCCTGACTTTACATTGAAATGATTACCACCACTAGGTTGCTCTACTGCATCTGGATCATCATTACCCTGATCATTCCACTTAGAACCCTTTGCAAAGAAACTAGAATCACTTGCTGCCTTTGCTTTTGCCCCAGGTCCATTAGATGTATGCTCGTTCATTGACCCTGCAACTTCGATATGGAAGTCACCCATGACTTTTAGATAGTAGTCACCTTCAACAGTAAGAACATGATTACCCTTGACGTTCTCTACTAGGTCACGTCCTATGATCTTAGTATCATTGTTAGGTATATTATAGTGTACGTTACCACGTTTATCTTCAAATGATGTGACACCACCTGGTCCAGACCTTACTCTCTTCTCTTTTCCTGGGGTTGCATCATCTATGTCACGAGAACCATTCAAGAATGTTTGTGTCTGCATCAAGAATGGATTCATGTCTTGGAAGTATCCATCAAAGATACTTGTTGAACCTTGTACACCATCAGAATGTCGTGATCCACCACCACCGAATGAGTCAGCAGAACAGTTGCTGTAATCTCCTCCACCTGGTCCTTCGATTCCTGGGTCTGAACATTCGGTGGTGCCTAACAGTGGCATCCACCCCTTCGCCCTTGGTTTTCGACTCTTCCTCCCACACGAAGTGAACTGTGCAATGAATCCGATGATTGCAGCGATGATATCTAAAACGCTGCTGAAATTTAATGCTGAGAAATTAACAGAGAAGATACTACTAATACCATTAGCAATCTTTGATAGATTCTTGAATGTATTGATAGCAGATAACACTGTGTTTGCTATCTTATTAAACGCTGCAAGTGCTCCACAAATCTTTGATTGAATACCCTTCATTGCTCTCTCAACGAAGTCAGTGATAGATGCCATCATGTCATCAATCTTATTCATAACAAAGTCCATGACTCCTTGCAGGAATCCTCCCAGATTCCCAACTATCCCACTTATAGCACTAAGAAATCCTGGGACTGGTTTACAGAATATATCTTGAATGATTGACTGTATGATTGCCATGATCTGTTTGACCACGATCAATGGAACAAAGTTACTGACCGCTTTCATTATAAGATCAATCGCCATCTGCATCTTCTGTGCAAGAAACTCTTTCAATGGTGCCAACATACCACTGATACCATTAGTGATAAAGTTTGTAAGGTTAGTCAACTGATTAAGTGCTGCCTTACCCTCCATGATCTGACCTGTGATAGCAGATACCATGTTGCCATCAGAGTCCTGAGCGATAGATCCAAATGCCATACCAAGATCCGTCAACATACGTTGTAGATCCTTTTGGAATCCTTCGTTTGCTGGTCCAGTTGTACCATCAGCGATACCACCTATGTTAGACGGTACACCAATAGGGTTAGTATATACGTTAAATGGTGTCTCTACTTCTGCTCTATTAACTACACCACGAGATTGTTCTTCCCCACCTGTTGCTGATCCTGGGGTTTGACCTTGTGCTTTTACATATGGATGTCCACCAAATGCAGGGGAATTATTTAAACCTGTCTGTGTAGAAGTGTTTGTTGCATTTCTATCAGCGATATCATTGTTTGCAATGATAGTACGAGACATCTGATTTGATGATCCTCTACCTTCTGATGTTCCCTCTGCATGTCTAAACGTACGGAAAGCACCTAGTACACATGGTAGTTGTGCTTCTTCTCCATCTAAGAAGAAACCAAGAACCTCTGACCCTGGTTGTAATTCTGTTGTTGTACCACCGTTCTTAGTTTGTGGTTTGTCTGTTGGTAGTAGTACAGTTGCCCACGGTAACATTTCCGTTGGAAGTGTTTGTAAGTAACTATCTGAACCATCATCTTTTGTTCTATTACCAGTATACCAACCGATAATACGCACACGAACTCTACCCAACTGGGCGGGATCCATGTGGTCTTCTACCTCACCAATCCACCAGTGAAATCCATCTCTGCCTGCAAAGTCAGTTTTAGTTCCTAGTGACATTTGTTAAATCGTACTCCCTTTCAGTATTTAGACGTTCAAAACGGAAGAGTCCTTCCTCTTCTTCTTTACCCCATCTAAATTCTCCTGTATCTATATCTATACCAGTATCACGAGACTGATATAGAGAACCGTTAAAACATATCTCACTCTTTACTCTTGTATTTCTTAGGATGCAATCACCTCTTACTTCACCAAACCACCAACCACCATAGTAACCCCATTGTAATTGGCAACCATCTGACTGTGTGTCTATATTAAATGCTGATGTAATAACTGTATGCTCATCAATATACTCACACGATAAATGATAATGTCTATATGCTGTGTCCTCTGTCTGGTAGTTATACCATTGCTTCAAGTCTAATACATTCTCTGCAATCTTTTGATATAACACGTTTATCTGTGGCCATTTAGTTGGGTTCGTAAATGCCTGTTTTCTGTTACGGAACTGTCCAAGTATCATGGACTCAAAAAGTGAGGTCATACCATCCAGTGATAATCATTTTCTCTTCGTCAGGTGCTGGACATCCCTTGTGAAAATGTGTCCAATCTGCTGGCCAGATCAGGGTTAGTCCCTTACTTGCCTTTACTTTACATTGTTGATACTCAAAGTATGTTTCGCCACCTGATTCGATAGTATTTAGAAAGGTCATCCATGCCATGACTCTTCCTACGCACTGTGGATGTGCGTTGCTTCTCTCACAGTGTAGCGAATGAAATCCACCATTGCGAGGATACCATTGTATATTAAAATCTTCTAAGAGATCCCACTTAACAGATTTAAGGGTATGATAATGATCAACATACTCTTTGGTTACCTCTGCGAGAGCATCAATATATGCAGTTATTCTTTTGTCTTTAATATATCTAGGAATTGTCAAGTCAAGAGAATCTTTAAGACTCTTATCTACACCATGACCTGTGTGACCCTCTTCTTTCTCTAAGTAATCACAATCATTCCAGAAGTCTACGACTCCATCTACTATCCCATGATCTATCTTTGCACCACCGATAAAACTCTGTGGTGCATCAACATCAATAAACATAACTTAGTCGTCGTACACTAAGCACTCTGGTTCTTCTGGATTCTGATCACAAAATAGTTCAAGTGCATTTGGATCATGGTGATCCTCTGGATGATGTGCCTGATATTCCTCTAAGTCATGTAGTTCTGCTTTTGCATGTCTGCGTGCAGCAGGACTTACTAATGGATCATGAATAATATCCTGATCCTTTTGGATGTGTTCTTCTATACTTTTCATTTTATTACTCGGTATTTACTACTATTTATTATAGCATTAGTTCTTAGTGACTGGCAAGGAACCCCTACACAAGTAAAGTTCTGTTGTTATTCCCTGTTTTTTATAGGTATGTCTTAGTCCTTTTACCAAATATTTACCAGAATATGTCTGGTCTCTTGCCACGTTTTTCTTACTCTCTTGTTTAGATGACGGTAAGTTTACTGTGACTACACACCCTGCATATAGTTTAGTATTTCCAGGGACTCTGATAGTAAGAGTGTGTGTATTTAATAGTGACCAACGTGCAGCAGAATATGTTGCAGCAGTTAATACACTCTCATCTGCATCATCAGCACCACCCTTGGGTGCATTTGCTGTCTGATTGTTGAACCCTGGTAGGATCTTAAACTTAGTTCTTGTAGGATATAGATTAATATATGCATTTATATGTTCTTTTCTATATGGTAAACCATCATGCAATTTAGATGCTTTGGCAAATGTTTTTAATAAATTAGATACCATAGGTCCACTAATCGTTCCTGACGGTTTACCTGTCTTATCTTTATTTGCCAACTGTCTCTCAGTTAAGTTAGCGTTATACTCATCAAATGACTTAGGTTTCCATGTGAATGATGTATCATTACCAGCGTTATTAAATGTTATATCAAGGTCCTTTGATGCATTATATAACGTCAGCAACTGTTCATTATTCAATGACCCAGCACTACCATCATTAGCAGTATATGGTACATTGAGTTTTACCCACTCATCAAATGTTGTAGATGATGTAGCACCAGCATTAGGCATGTAACTATCAGTTAACTGTGCCATGACAATACCATATGTACATTGTTTATATGCACCCTGACGTAACTTATCTAATTGGTTTGCTCTTTCTGGATATATTACTTGCTCTATCTGATAGAAATTTGTCCCTGGATTATACTGTCCTACGTTTGCTTGTGCATAGGTGTACTTTGCAATACTCTCCTGTTCACATAAAAGATCCATAGACTTAAAGTTCCATCCATCTCTATTCTCGTAGAATAAGAAACCACTTTGTTTCTTACCTTTACCACTCTGTCTACTGCCTGCTTTTGTTCTACTGACCTTATCAGACATATAAGATATAAGATCAACAGGTCGCCAGTTAGGTGACAACACATTTATATTTGTATGTGCTTCTATATGTGTTTTCTTAGATGAGTTCAAATGATCTTTAACCATTCTTTTGACTATATCTGTCTTACCAGAGACAGGTCCGAACTGTCCAAAGGCACGGTTTGCTTCGTTCTCATATATTTCTGGTGACGAACAATGTAGAATGTATTGCTTTGCTCTTTCTTGTTTTACTATACTACCTATCTTGTATATCTGTAAGGTATGTTGTATCCTAGATTTCTTTTCAGTTGTGGATTCAAATGTTATATGAATGATCTCACTACCAAGTAAGTTGTCATCAAACTGTACAGTATCTAAGATAACAAAGTCACATCTGATAAATGAAGAGTCTATTGACTCAAACCAGTTAAATTCACTGACGAGTGATCTTATATCTACCTTCTTATCTCCGATAAGAACATCAATTTTACTTAGTTTATAACTCTTAGCAGAACTCATAATATCTCCACTGGTTGTGTTGCAAGGTCAGCAAGAAGTCCGAACCTTGGTTTGATGTAATTATTTGCAGGGATCTCATATGGTGTACCACCACCTGATACAACTGGTGGTGCTTCTGCTGGTGCTGCTGATAGATCAATAGGATTTAGGTCCCCTGCCATTACTTGCATTGATGTTTCATTTGATTCTGTTGCATCTAACGCATTATTGTTTATCATGTCACCTGACATGAAACCTTTGACTGCTTCTTTTATCTGTGTAACTTTGTTTACTATCTGGTTCTTAACGTTACTTGTATTGTTTATCACTGGTGGTGTTATATTTGCCTCTTGGAATGCTGACTTCATTCTATCAGAATACTCACTTCCCTTTGTACCGAAGGAATCCTGACCTACCTTTCCTTGTGTTAGATAAATCTTAGCACCCTGCCATCCTTGGTTATGTGCATACGCTAGTATCTCCATCTTTCTAAGTAAATCTGCTTCTGCATATTCTTTCACTGAGGAAAGATAGTTGTGGTTAGCGATGGTGAATCCAGCAAACAATCTCTCTTGTAATGCTCTATTGTTTCTGAACATAACACGCATGAACTTCTTAGGATCTTCATCATGACCTGGGTCTTTCATACCCATGATGCGTGCACCGTCTGTCTTAGCAAGTGAACCCATCTGGTATCTACCATCATACATGTCATTGTTACCACCAAATACTCTATACTTACCACTTGACTCTATGTCAGCAATAGTATTTCTGAATGTATCCCACATCTTTTTATTTGCACCTATCTTACTTTCAATCTTCTTATAAGGAACATTTGGTGCATTGATTGTATTACCAATCGCTTCTAATAGTCCACCCGCTGCCATAGGTGCAACATTAAATCCAGCAGACTTTGCTTGCAACAGTCTAGTGTTAGTCAACCCTGGATTTTGTCTTGTTGCTGGTGTGTCATATGGTATAACAAATGCTTGTCCAAGTGGTCCACCACCTACTGCCATCTTCGGTGCAACATACTCTGTACCATGTCCTATGAATGATGTAGATCTACCACCATCTAATGATACAGGATATCCAGACATAGGACCTTTGATCCAACCACCCTTTGCCATCCTTGGTATTGCATCCTGTTGCTTTTGTAATTCTTCAACTATGTCCCAGTTTCCCTGATCCATATTAAAATTAATCTCTTCTTCGAGTCTTTCATATTCTTTAATGTTTTCATATTGCTCTTGTGTCATATCACCACTAACTATCTTGCCTTGATATGCGACACCACTTGACTTCGTAGTCGTACCCTCACTACTACCATCATCTTCTCGTGGTTTTTCTAATTCTTCGGCAGGATCACCAGTAGCACCTAAGAGAAACTTCGCTAATCCTAAACCAGTAATTAAGTTCACCAGTCCATTAATTAAACCACCAACACCTTCCATAAATTGTGTCAATGATTTCTGCAATTTACCTGATTTCCAGAACTTTATAACTTTCGCTATAACAGAAGGAATACCTAACATTGCTAGGTTCATGGTAAACTTAACAAATTCAAATATCTTCTTGTATGTTTCTGGATCAAAAACTGCTGCGAGAGTATTCAGTCCTGTACTGACTAGAAAACCAGCAACTTTTGAAAAGAACTTGACTATATGTCCTATACCTTCGATAAGACTTTTCATCTTCTTCTGAGACTGTGGATCAGACATCCACTTCATCACTTGATAGGCAATAAACTTACTGATAAGACCACCAAATAAACTCGCTATCTTTTCTAGGAAACCAAATGCTGCCTTCCCAACCTTTTTCATGATACCAAGACTACCCTTCAATGCAGCCTTTAACTTACTCTCCTGCTTCCCTTCTGACTTATCATCTTTCTTTCTACCCTGTTCAGTTAATAGTGCTTGTTCTGCATCATCCCTTTCCTTCTGTTCTATTTCTAATTGTTCTCTTCTCTTATTAAGTTGCTCTTCGTAATTTGATATAGAGGTTTTTGAATATTCTTGAAATGTATCTTTTAGATCCTGTGTAAGTATTGCAATACTATTAACAGTAGCACCTAAACTATTAAGTGCCTTAACGTTCTTAGTAAAATTGATAGTTGGTTGAGTAATAGTCTTATCCCCAACCTTAACTGTGATACCACCACGCTTGACAGTACCCGCGTTTACCATTTTGTATAGTCTTGCTTTTGCCATTATGTGAGTAAGGGACTAGGAGATTTTGAACCACTGATCACTTTTGGTGGTGGTGCTTGTACAGAACGTATGATCTGTTGCCTCATTACCATGATCATTTGTTGTTTAGTAGACTCTTTACTACGTTGAACCTTTGCTTCTGATGAACCTGTGAGAGTATCTACCTTGTTATTTATTGCTGATGTTGGTGAAGATTGGACTTGTTTTGGTTTAACCCTTGTATCATTTTTAGGTTTAACCATACTTGTCATGGGTTGTACTTTCGTTGACTCTTTATTCTTAATGTTATTAACCATTTCTGTATAGAGATTATTCCATACAGTTGGTTTACCTTTGATCTTCTTACTTGTATCTTGGTTTGGAGTTACAAGACCACCCGCTGCCATCTCACGAGAGTCATAAGATTGTGTACTTGTTATTGTACTACCATCTGGATTTATTAGCGTTGTCTTTCTACTTTCTGTTACATACCCTGGTGTTGCGTCCGCATTCTTATTCTGGTCTTTTGCGAACTGTATCGCCTCCTCATTACCATTCGCTGCCATAATTTCAATTTCTCTGAAACTATACAATTTGTCTGGATCACTTGGAAGGGAGATAACCTTTTGATCACGGATAGACACTTCTTTTTCTGCCTCTCTTGCCCTCATCTCTTGTACATGTGGGTTATTCTCATAGTCTTCTTTTCTCTTTTTCTCCCTCTCTACGTCTGGGTCTCTAAGTATTGGTCTTGGACTCAATCCTAATGCATTAGCAAGTGGATCTTCTACCTCTGTTAACTTCTTGAATCCAGGCATTTTACCTAGACCTCTTAATAATTGTGCACCAATAAATTCTCCTGCCATACCTCCTGCTGCACCTGTGATGAATCCAGGGAAACCACCAAACGGTGAACCGATTGCAAAACCAGCAGCATATCCTAGTAGTCCAGATGTTGCACCTACAAGAGCATTGATAGGAGACTCACCTAAACCATAGTTTATGAGTCCCAGTACTGCTGCTATAACTTTATCAATACCACCTATCTTTACTCTTCCTTTTGCTTCTTTCAAGAACTTAGATAGGTTTGCCATCTCTTTGCTCTTCATTGCAATCTTAACATTCTTGATTGCAAAGTCTTTTGCATTCTTTAATCCAGTCTTTGCATTTTTAAGAGACAGTACCTTCTTAATGTTAGGGTTCTTTTCAATAATAGGTTTAATAGTATTCTTTATCCTCTCCATCACAGGTTTGAACATCGCCTTCGGGTTCTTCACCATTTCTTTCAACTGGTTCATCTTCGCCCCTATCTTCTTACCCCAATCAAACACACCACCCTTTACTTTGGTTGCAAGGTTCTTCATTCTACCAATATTCTTTGATGCCCACTCACTAGCACCCTTATATAAGTTCTTACCTTTCTCTACGGTATCCAGAGCAAATTGCTTTCCCTTACCTAGAATGTCCTTACCTCTGTTGAATATATTCTTACCAAAATTCATCACATTACCCTTTATGTTCTTCAAGGTATTAGGAACATTCTTTACCGTAGACACTATATTGTTTTTCAGATTCTTTACCTGTTTAATCTTCTTCCCAATATTTCTTTGAATAGTTCTTCTTGTTCTACGAAGACGATCACCCAATGAATTTGGTTTCCTTCTTGGTTTTGGAGGTTTGCGGTTTGGTTTTGGAGGTTTATTAGGTCTAGGTATATTTGGTTTCCTCTGGAAGAAATTCTTGATTTTGCGTAGTGTATCACCAAGTTTCTTCATCTTCTTGTAGTCACCTACAAGTTTCCATGGCATCAACATCCTAGATGCTGCCCACAATGACCCTAATCCACCAAATATCTGTAAAACACCAAATAACTTATCAAATACCTTACCTATACCTTTACTGTCTGGGTTGGTACCAAATACTTTGGTGACACCTTCCATGACTTGAAAGACACCAAAACTAGCAATCTTTGCAGCAGCACCTACTATGGCACCTAGTCCTTTTAATACTATCTTTGCGTTCTTTTGATTATTAGGGTCACTCAACCAATCAAATGCCTTATATGCTACGAATGCTGTAAATGCATTTGAAATAAAATTAACAATGGGTGCGAAACCTTTTAGAAGTCTCTGCCACCATGTCAACTTTTTCTCTTCTTTCTCTGCTATCTTCTCACCTACGTCCTCAGCATCATCATCTTCTTCGTCATCTTCTTGTGCGTCTTCTGCCTCTTCGTCATTCTTTCTTCCTTGTTCCACCAAAGGGGAGATAGGAGTTAAAGGTTTGATTAAGTTCTTACGATGTTCATGCTCATCTTCTAGTAACGTATCTTCTTCTGTTACTAATGCAGAAGAAATATCTGCATGAACCGACATGATCTCACTGAGATCTTTTATCTGTTTACCAAAATATGTAACTGCTCCACCTAGTCTATTCTGACTGACTAAAAGAGGACGCATCGCTTTAACCTGTGGTGAATTACCACTAGGCGGTTTGACGCTGATATATTCTCTTAGTGTTGCTGCCACTAGATAGAAGTCCTATTCTTGTTCTGTTGTCTCTTGATTCGCTCTTCCTCTTCTTTCAAGTGTCCTATTAATAGGTTGACATACACATCACGTTCCCATGGAATCATATCGTTTAACTCCGTCAAACTATACTTGTGATGCTGCATTAATGCGAAGTTCGTCTTATAGTGATTCATAAGACTGTCATGCATTAATGCTATCCGAAAAAAGCAGCAAGTCCCTCCAATACCACTTCATTAACAACTTTGGTGTTGGGATTTTCTACCTTCAATGTATGAGTTAATTTCGGCATAGTCTCAAAGAAGTTCTGGATCTTAGTAAACTGTGCATTATTCATATCACCTATAAAGTCCTTTGCTTCTTTCGATGTGAAAGAATCATAGATCTCGTCTCCATCATATACTTTGTCAATACACTCTGCTGCAAGAGCAAATACATCTTCAACATCTGGATTATCCACCATATTACGGTCAACGAATGCATCCAATGCTGGATATTTCATCTGTAATTTGATGTCGTCACTCAATGGTATGATAGTCTTATGACCTTTTGGTATGTTTACTTCAACTTCGTTTAAGTCAAGTGTAACCTCTACCTCTGTCTTACCATCATCTTCACATATTATCTTGAACTCACTCTCTTCTCCAACTGCTTTGGATCTAATCTGTAAGAACAAGTATTCTAGTTCAAATGTTGGTAGACTATCTACACTCTTCAAATCAGTACAAGATTTTAATATATTCTTGACTGCCTTGATCATCTCTTTCTCTTTCTGTGTCTCCATTGCGAGATACAGTAATTTCTCTTCTTTTACGAGAAATGGTCGAAAGTTGACCTTTTTCCCTGTGACTGGTAATTTACAGTCATACTCAGGCACTACAAGTTTTGGTAATGGCATGATGAATTTATAATATCATTTGTATTTATAGCACTTACACTAACCTATTTCCACCATTAACAGGGAAGTCTCCTAAAATGGTATCAAGGAACTGCGGTATGCTTGTGTCACTATATAGATCTTTTAGTGAGAATTTTGAAGGTTTTGCCCTTAGTTCCTGTGGCATGGTCTGATCCATTCTATATCTCTCGAAATAAAATGCAACATCTAACTGTACTAGGTTTGTTTGTTCGTTATTGAGTTGTAGTTGACCCACATTGTGTGGAAATGCACCGTATAACTTATATGCAGCAGTCTGTTGATGCCCTTCTGGTCCGTTTTCAAACTTCAAGATCTCCATGTCTATAACATAGTCATCATAGAATGCTACTGTGTTATCTCCATCTGATGCTGTGTGATTCAACCATTGTTCAAAGAAATATCTGTGTCTCTGGTCTTTTGTAACTAAAAACTGTATATTAATCTCTGATGCAGTCTGTCCTGTTGCAAATCTTCTTATCTGTCCTATATTGTTCAACTCACCAGTTGTTACTGCTCTACTGGGTAGAGTAACACTACTAGCATAGTAGTCGATAGTTCTTTCTGCTTCTATCAACTTTACTGGATCGTAAATACCTTCACGCAAGATATTAGGTGCACCCAAATTAACCTGATACAGGTTACTGGTCATGGGCATAGAACCCGCTGACCTACCTATCATATCTTTAAAGTCTTTAAAACTATTTGGTTTCACTACAACCTACTCCAAATAAAACTACTGGGTATCTCTATTCGTACACCACCAAGTTCTCTAACAAACTGTTCAGAGGGTAGTGGAACGAAATCTCGAAGATCAACAGGAGGGACTAATCGTATATTAGATGCCCTACCTATAAAGTATTTATGATGACAACGCATAGGATATGATATAGAACCACTACCCCATGTTTTTGCAATGCTTTGACGTGCTGCTGGACGTAGATAATGTAAGTTACCACCAGAAAATTGTCCGTTTATAGGATCAATGTCAACAACAAGAGTCATTGGAAATGTATCAAAGAACGGTAACGACTCAGTAGCAGCACTATAACTGTAATATATGCAATCACCTACCTTGACCTCACCTGGGTCTAATTTACCAAATAACTCTCCTCTATACCAGTCCTTTGACTTTGCTTTACCTTTTGTTGCTTCTTTGATGTCCTCGAATACACTCATACTTGTAACTCGTGTTCTGTAAGTATCTTAAAAGTCATACGTCTGTCTTTGCAGTATTCTACTGCTGCTTTCCACTTCGCTTCATTTATAGCATATGTCTTGATTTCAGTTATATACTTCTTTGTACGTCTGCGTTGTTGCTTGGGAGGTGTCGTCTGCTTATTAGGTTTGACCTCAATAATAAACTTCTGCGTCCCCCCAGTTTTAGTCCTTGCTCTGACGTAAAAGTCTGGGAAATAACGATGCATCCTCCCATCAAGAGGACTGATATAAGGTATGATAATCTCCTCTGATCCCCATTCCAAGATGTTTTCATTCTTGTCGCACCACACCATGAACTTTCTTTCCCATAAACTCCTATAAATAATAGCGGTAGGATCTCCCTTGTATTTATTTTTGTTAGTAGGTCTATAACGTCCAGAATATGCCATGTCAGCAAAACAACGATTAATGTATCCCATGACCAGTCCGAGAGGACCGAGTAAAGGGGATGAAAGTATAAATCCAGAATCACAATTCGGTACTAAGGCAATAGATTACCTTAAATTTACTGTTTATGATCCAGAGTCAGGTGCGAACCCATATAACTATGTATCAGGACCATTGGGCGGAGGACCAGGTGCAAAGCAAATAGGGAACGATACTACTCAAAAGAATAGCATATATAAGACAATTTATCTATATTTACCACATCAGTTGAAGGAATCATATACTACAAACTACGAAAAAGCAGCGTTAGGTGCATTTGGTGCTGCTGGTATTGATGCAGTTCAACAGGATGCTACTAATGAGGAATTAACAAAGAGGTTAGCAGATGCAGCAGATAGTGGTAAATCAGAGGTAGCATTTAGTCTAATGTCGGGTATATTTAATGAAGCAACTCAGAGAGCAGGACTAGAAGGTAACATATCAAAGAACCAGATTGCTGCACTTGCGAAAGGTAGAGTATTTAACCCTTATGAAGAGACTGTGTTTAAGGGAGTCAACTATCGCTCTCATGCTTTTGACTTTGATATGTCACCTCGTAACCCAAAGGAAGCGATGGAGATACAAGGGATAATCGATTGTTTCCGTGAGAGTATGTTACCAGATACTAACGGTATCAATGCTCGTTGGTTGACTATCCCTAGATTCTTTGGATGTGAGATAGTAAGATATACACCTAGGGGTTTTGGTGGAGAAGTTGCAGGAGAAGGTCTTAACAAACCCGCTTCACTCGCATCATTACTAAGATTCCCTACAAATTTGGTGCTAACAAGTATGAATGTTGACTTGACACCATCAGGTCAGAATACATCACTTAGACAAGGATTCAATGAACTAGAAAATGGAACATTGGAAGACTATGGTCCTGCATCATATAAATTATCACTATCATTCGACGAGACTGCATTTGTTACTCGTAACATGATTACAGGTGTAGATAGAGATCCAACTGCTAACCTTGGCACCAAACCTGGTCAGTTTAATTTAGGTACAGAGGGTAAGGGTATGCCATCTAATCCTGTATTTAAGTCAGGTAAAAGAGAGATTCAACCACCACCTAGGAGTACATGGCCATGAGTTATTTTAGTTATCTACCAAGAGTCGCAGTCAGAACGTCTACATTTAGACAAAATAATGTAGAACCATCTGTTATTGCAAGAAATATATTCAGAAAATGCACTCTTATCGAAGAAATGCAGGAGAGTGTCCTTGGATTTCAACAGTATTCTATTGCTAACAACGAAAGACCAGACCTTATTGCAAGTAACGTATATGGAAACTCCTTATATGATTGGATCGTGTTAATATGCAACAACATAATTAACGTATATGACGATTGGCCCTTGTCTGAACAGGAACTCCAAGATTATGTAAAAGACAAATATAGGTTCTCAACTGGTGTACATCATTATGAGACAAATGAAATAAAAGACTTAGATACAGGAAAAGTGCTTGTGAAGGCAGGAATCCAAGTAAATGAAAATTGGTCGTATATTAGGTCAGATGGCACAACTGTGACAAATACCACATATCCAGTTTCTAACTATGAGTACGAAAAGAGCATAAATGACTCAAAATCAAATATTTGGTTATTACGTCCAGAATACGTTGAGGACTTCGTTGATGAATTTGAGAATTTGATGAAATATGCTCCAAATGAAGAATTAGACCCCGAATCCGATATTAAGGTAACTCCTAATATCATCAAAGAGGTCTTTATAACAAGAAAAGACGAATACACAACAGAATATGGTTTAACACCATCTGTTGAGTTCGCCTCTGCTATTGAATTAGTAAATAAGACAGTTACCACTACTAGAACTGAAAGTGGTGCTACTCAAACTACAACTATTACATCTACTGACGTAAATTCATCAGGTGTAGTCGCAGGAACCACAGATGCATCATCTACTGCATCACAGTCATCTGACGACACATCACAGTCATCTAGTTCTAGTAGTTCCAGTTCCAGTTCTGGATCTAGTTCCTCTGGTAGTGGATCTAGTTCTTCTGGTGGTGGCGGTTACGGTGGTTACTAATATAACGTGGTAGATAAAATATACAAAACGACGCAAACCAGAATATAAGTACAAAAATCAAATGTGCGAGTCTATTGGGATTTATTATCAATCCTAGTGTGACCAGTCCTATCCATGTGTAGTCCAAAGTGCCATGGAGACGATACCACACGTTTTCTCCTAATTTCTTAATTACCTTCTTTCTTAATTTATCAAAGAAAGGAGATATATGTCTCATCATGACAAAACCCTCATTTAAGACCATGAGGGTGAATCCTATCCAAAATACCATTAGTAACGATCTGGTATATTTGCCTTATATGCTTCTGGGGTGTGATCCTTGAATTTGTCGTGATTACCATCCCCAGGCATTTTGCCATATGCAACGTATTGTATTGCTTGCATAGAACCTTCTAATCTCTTTAAATCGCTCTCATTTTTAACATACTCTTCATACCAACCTTTTATTTCATCTTGTCTGGCATTGAGTTGCATTGTACGCTTCGTAAAGCGTTGAATTAGTTGTTCGTAGTTTTCAGTAGGTTTAGTCACGTTGTCTCCAATCATCAGGTTTCTTGCGGTTGAACCATTCGCCTATATCGTCAGCACTGTTGAACCCTTCTCTATAATCAGATGGGTCGGGTTCTCCTAATCCCATCTTATTCAGAAAATCGTCGGTCCCTCCCTCCTTCATGTTGGGATTTGCTGCTCGCTGTCGTGCTTGACGCAACCATGTGGCAGCAGTAGTATTTGACTTTGCTAGTTTTTGTGCCCATATCATTTCTGTAAGATTCACCTCTTTTCCATTGGCAATCAGTTTGCAGACTTTTTCGAGTCTGAGTCGATATTGGGTTGATAGCATTTACAGGTCCTTTTCTAGTTTTTCGATTCTAGTAAATTCTTCGCGTGCGTGCGAGGAGCGTTCTGAGAGCACTTGATGGATATCAGCAATAATTACCTCATTACTAATATAGTCATCTAGGTACTTATCAATCGCTTCTTTCAGATAACGATATCTGTGCCATTCGAGCGAGTAAGGTCGATAGTTCATGTTATAAAATTATGAAAAACCCTGGGGGCGAAAAATTACCGCGAATTTTTTTCCCCCCTTTTCTTGTTTCAAAAGTGAAATAATATATGGGTTAGTGATGATGATGTCTAGGTCGGTAACAATCAATGTACTTAGTCCTAGTCTCTCTACGTTGGTATCCTGGAACATAACGACGTCCGTTATAATATCCAGGAACATAGTAGTAATAATCGTAATGCACTGGCAAACAACTGTCTTCATGATGATGATAATCCCTGTCATAAGAATGATGGTGGTGATTGCTGTATTCAACAAACGGTTCCCAAAACTCTTTCCACGTTAGTGCGTTGGCAGGGGTTGCAAATGACAGTGCTGCAAGTGCAATTACGATGCGTTTCATTATTCTTCTGCTAGTTTAGCAAAGTAGGATAGATCAGGGTCTTCCTCTTCTTTTAATGATGATACAGCATTACCGAACCCTGGTGTTGGAGTAGTAGACACTTCTTCAACTGGTTGTGCAATCTGATCTTCATAATCTAAACCATCGTCGTCTTCATTGATAGCAGACGCACGACTTGTTTTTCCAAGAACGAGATTCAATCTTGATTCTAGTTCTTCGTATGACTTGAAGTTCTTAGAATCAGTAAAGTCTTTTAAACTATACTCCTGATTATATATCTCTTCAAGTTTGGTGTCTTCAAAGTTACCGAGTGTACCCGCAGAAGCAAACTCAGAACGATCATAGTTCCAGTATCCATCTTGCTTGACTATCTTTAACTTAAAGTCAGCACCCTTCCAGAAACAGAAAGGATTGATAGGATCTTCATCTTCAAACTGAGGTTTCATTGCCTCAGCAATCTTATCATGTATCTTCTTACCATACTTATAAAGGAAGACTCTTCCTTCATTCTCTGGATGTAGAGGATCTTTTATAACGTAGATGTTTGAGTAGTAGGAGAGTTTCCTCTTTTGTTTCCTTGCTACATCTTTATCTGAGTCTAAACCAGAATTCCAGAGCACGCGGTTAAGGTCACCGACTGGATCTTGTTGACCAACAGTAGTCAACGAGTTCTCGATGTACCAACCACCAGGACCCTGGAATGCATGAGAAAAGACTTGTGCCCAAGGTAGATCTTCCTTTGCAGGAGCAGGAAGGAATCTGATTACTGCGTAACCGTTGCCTGCTTTGTCCACCTCTGGTTTCCATAGACGCTCGTCGGGACCTTTGCCCCCACCCTTAGTAGTCATCTTGTCTAGTTCTTTTGTTAGTGAACTGATAGATGAACTGCTAGACTTTTTAAGCGATGAAAATGACATCTGTATTCTCCGTATTGTTTTGTATTTGGTATGTTCGCCACCATAAATGATAGCATACTATTTATGCGATGACAACCCCCTATATCTGGAAGTCGTGACCACTCTTTCCATCCTGCAAGTCCTTCTTCCAACCCATTAGTTTGTCCTCCATGACTTGCAATATACTCAGCAGATTACCTCCGCCAGAGTACATGGATGACATCTGATCTATTCTTTCTTTCATTTCACTTATCTCTGACTTCTCTGTATCATCTTCGCTATTTACTTGAACATATCCTGCCATCAGTTGCAGTCTTGAATAGAATACCTTCTGTTTTGCAATCAAGTCTAGTGTCTTATTGATATGGTTTAGTCGTGCTTCTTTATCAAAGGACTGGAACCCCTGAGACATCTGTAAGAGTTCAGTATAACACTCTTGTAGATCATCTAGTTCTTCTTTTACTACTTCTGATTTAAAGAAGTCTTCATCTTCAATTTTCATAAGGGTAATACACCTCTACTGGTTCGTTTGATACAGTTAAGTTGCTGTGCGTTTGCTTTGATCTTATCTTTGAGTGGTTTAGAAATGAGTTTACTAACTCTTTCAATTTCTATCTCATACTCTTCACATACTGATGCAACTGCTTCAATATAATTTATAAGACCATTATTATTCTGAACTGTGGTCTCGACGAGAGCACTGAACTTATTCTGTGTCATAAAATTCTCTTCGAGATCCTTCACGATTTGATGCCCTCTAAGTAGTAACGGAACTCTTTAATCCACTCGCACAATACATCAATGTAAGGTGTCTTGTCATACTTTTGTACTACCTGTGTCTGTCCGTCTTCTGCCACAGATATAGTAACAAGTTTCTTTACTTCACAACCAGTTCTTTCCCAATACATGTAAGCATATGCTGCTTCTTGTACAAAGTATTTGTGCAACCACTCTTCACGTTTTAGTTCCTTGGTTGTTTTGAAGTCTATTATTGCCAACTCCCCACAATATTCAGCAATGCAATCAACCCTACCAGCAATGCGTAAATCATCACTGTAAAGAGGCGCTTCAATAGCGTGAACATTATCAATGTTATCAAGAACCTTACGACTAAACCCAAAAAGGTACGCGGGAAGACCCTCGCTCTGTTCCACCTTCTTATGGTTGCCCTCCAAGTACGCTTCAACGATGCCATGATACTTTGTTCCTCTTAATGCTGATGTACGACGGACTTTCTCCGCCTCTTCAAATCCTACACGTTCTTCCCATGCTTTTAGAGTCGCACTAGATATGTGACTCACAATGGTGGTGACGGAGGGATACCAATTATCTTCGGGAGTCTTATAGAAACGTCTCCCTTTCACCTGTGTTGCTGATAGAGGTTTGAGTTCCTTAACAGCACCTACATGATTAAATGTTTTCATTAAGTTTGAAATCCAAGATTGATTTTGCTAACAAGATACTCTCTTACCATACCAGATCTTACGATATCTTCAATACCAAACTCTGTACAATCAAATGATGGCATTGTCTGTAAGATCTTCATGAAGTCTAACACACCTGTTCTCTCGTTTGTTTTTGTCAGGTCAGACTGTGTGTAGTCTCCTGAGAATATGATCTTAGCATCTTCACCTACACGAGTGATGATTGAATCAAGTTCGTGGAAGTTTAGATTACTAAACTCATCTACTATTATAACACACTTATCCAAAGTGACACCCCTTATAAATGATGTCGACCAAAAAGAAACTGTCTGCTGTGCTCTAAGATTATCGTATAGCATTTCAAATGATGAGTCATCAGGCATCTTGAACATGTACTTTACCATATTCTTATATGGTATCTGATACAGGTTACTCTTGTCCTCATGATCACCTGGGAGAAATCCTATCTCTCTTGTAGGTACAAGTGAACGCACCATGTACACCTTATCGTATGGAGTAGAAGGATCTAATACATCTTGCATTGCAAGATACAAACTAATAAAAGTCTTACCTGTCCCTGCTGCACCATGAAGAACTAAGTTCTTTCCTTCTTTGTATGCATCAAAGACTTTCTTTTGGTTGTCTGTAAGAGGTTCAATCACACTGAGGTGATCGATATTAATTGGTGTCTTTCTACGCATAACCTTAGTGGGTATGTTTGCTAATGACTTCTTTGGTCTAGGCATTATGTGTATTGGGAAAGATTCGATTTAGGATGTTCTGCTTGGATCTTTTGCATGACTTCTTTGAATCCATCAGTCTGTTTTGGTTTACCATACATGGTACCGCCAATTCCTGCGGACCAGTCTTTATCCCAGTCTGGATTCGCTTCTCTCCACTCATCATATTCTTTCATAGTCATAGAGAGTTCTTTCTTTTCTCCTGTGGTCTTATTTATTAGAGGATAGGTAGGCATGTTACTGGATAATAGGCATTTGGTTTGTTGGATAATCTTCTGGTGAAGGTCCAGGCATAGATTCATATCTTCCTCGGTCAGCAGGAGAAGGACCAGTTGGTCTTCTGTAAAGCATAGTCTCTATGAGTAAGTTTATATCAGCAGAAATTTGCTGATTTGTCTCCGCCATAGTTCGGTACCCTGTACCTACTACGATCTGCCCCGCCACCACTGAAAGACATGCAGTCCCCCAGAAAATATAATACCATTTAGTTTTCACTTGGTTTTTAAGTTTGCGTACAACTTTCATAATTAATCGATCCTCAAACAGGGTTGTATATTTGCTGCGTAATCATCTAGTTCACCACATTCACAACCACCATCACACCATTCTAGTGCTTCGGATATGATTGGAAACTGACATACAAAATGACGTTTAGCAAGTGAGACTACATCCATGTGTTCCTTCTGTGTACCGTTGGCACTACGAAGTTCTATGTAATGTATCCACGATCTCAAACTACCAGTCATGTATAGTTTGGTTGGAGTTGCAAGAGGGAGTACAAATCTAGCACACTCTTTTGCAATACCATCAGCAAGCATCTTCTTATATAAGTCCATGCCATGCTCGAAGTGATCTTGGATCAAGATCTCATACTTCTGGATCATGGTAGGATCAAGGTCATTGATACTGTTCTGTCTGTTCTTACTATCTTGTCGACGTAACTCAGGAACTTCAATGTCACCTAGCATGCTGCTGTCAGCATATCTCTGACTAAATTCTTGGAATGTAAAAGAACGATGTCTAAGTATCTGTGCAGCAAGTCCTCGTGTAGTTTCAATTTGTAATGTCATACTTGCCTGTTCAAATACAGACCAGTGACCATGCTTAATACAATACTTTAATAGTCCTGCAACCTTTGGATTATCTTGGTTGTTAGGGTTACTAACACGAGCGATATATCCTATTGTTTTCTCTGCATCAGGTGTCACAGAGATCAGACATACTTTTGGGTTCATCTTACAATAAATCTAGTCAAAATATATAATGCTACCGATTTTACATATCCGATAGCGGGTAATCCAAATAGAGCAGGCATACATATGTTCCATGCTGCCCATACAAAAAATGGTAGGATTGCTATGCCAAGTAAGAAGTCAAGAAGCACCTCACCTTTATTAAAACCCCACATATATGCAGGATCATCTTTTGGATCTGGTTCTTTCTTAAAAGGAGACATGTTATACATCACCTTCTTTTGCGTTTCTTCTTCCCTGCCTCCTGTTGTTCTAACCATAATCTTGGTTGTATTCTCCCTTCTGTTTGTTTCCAGATCATCTTTGTGTCTTTGTAATTATCATAATAAAAATCAAAGATGTCTGCTTGTTTAGATGACATTACTATGTCGTGTGCGATTTTGGTACCATCGTTATACGAGATGAGGTATGAGTTTGATGGTAGTGATCTATCGTTTGCGTCTTCTGGTTTACAATCTCTTTTGAGTTGTCTCACCCTCGATTCCCCCACTTGATTTGTGGAAATGTTTCTTCGACGCATGCCTTAGTAATTTTGTATCTCTTGTTAAGGATACCATCCTTTGCAAGAATAACAACCTTCGCTTCATCAGGGTGAAGTCCTTCTAGTAATTGAATGAACATTTGTTCACGTCTCATACGAGGAATGTTAGAACCACCTTTAAAGAAATGGTGTAGGATTCTACCTTCTTTCTCTAACTTGGTATGCTCTGTACCTTCTGGTGCCTCATTCTCTTTGAAAGGAGGTGTACCCTCTGGCAATAAACATTGTAATGAATCATCATAGTTCATGATGAAGATAGACCTAAGCGTTTGAGAATCATTATCTCTAAGGATTTTGATCTTCTGTGCTTTTGTCTTTGCATTATGTGCTTTTTGTAGCACCTCTGAGATCAGTAGTCTCATAATTAAAAATCAGTTGTTGGTAGGTAAGAATATTTATTAGTCTTCTTCCTCATCATATATTGTATCATCATCATCGGGAAAACGCAAGTATATCATCTCTTCCCCACTTAAATTACCTTCTTCGTCATACATTTCTGGGTGTAAGACTGCCTGTGTGTAGTCTTTCTTCTCGACCCAAGTATCATAGACATCTTTCAACTGCCATGATAGGCATGCACCTATTAAGAATGCTCCAACAGTCAAGACGGATACAATGTAAATGAATGCGGGATCTGCCATGTCTCTCTCCTGTTGTTTTAGTTATTTAGTCGCTTTCTTTTTACGACCTGGTTTGCGTTCAGCATGGTAAGTCCATGCATCATTCAACATACCATAGAGGTAGTCTTTTATCTTTCTTGCCTTTGGTTTTGGTATGTGACCGTACGCTTCAAGCAACTGTTTGTCACCACCTTTGATGTAACCTTCCAGTTGCATTATGATGTCATTGATCTCAGTTGCTGTGCTTGACTCAATAAATCTGTCTACTGAGGGACGAGTCCACTTCCCTGCTTTTAGATATGGATAGACCTTGAAGAGAAACTTACCATCTGGTTTCACTGCTGCATCTATTGCACGTTCAATCAGTTCATAAAATTCCTCTTCATTAATCTGGTTCATAGATAGTTGCCTTCTCTCAAATATGAAATGGTCTCGGTGCAACCACCTTTCTTGACTCCATTGATAAGAATCTGTGGGAAGGTTGCAGTCTGTCCGAACTCTTGTTTGAATTGTTCGCGAGTAAACTGTTGACCGAGTGCGTACTCAGTATACCCCCAACCCTTTGTTTTGTAAACCTCTTTGATTTTTGTGCAGTAAGGACAACCAGATCTAGTATAGATTACGGTGCCACCAGGATTCTTTGACATGTTAATAAAGGAATAAAAAAGGGAGCGTAATGCTCCCTGATATTTAGTTTGGTATTGAACTTAGAATGTGTACTTTACACCCGCCTTTCCAGACCAGTCAATATCATCTTCGTTAGTAGCACCAGATAGTTCTCCGTATACACCAACTTTCTCGTTGATTGCCTTACCACCACCGATGTAACCGATTAGTTCAGTGTCACCGAATTCGTCAGCAGACTCAGTGTGAGTTTTTGTAGGACCACCAGAGACATACCAGTTAATTCCACTAGCAGTTGTACCTTCATATCCAAGTTGGAATTCCCATGTACCAGACTCATATGCTCCATCAGGATATGAACCACTTGCTTCTACATTAACGTAAGGACCTGCAAACGCAGCACCAGAGAATAGAAGAGGAGTTGCAGCAAGTGCTGCGATTGTTGATTTGATCATTGTTGTTTTATTATCTCGCAAGAAAAATCCCTGCGGATGTGAGACTACACCGACATGTGTGTCTTTTTATCTACGCAGGGGCACGATCTTTCGATCCCTTTGTAATGTTATTTAGTATACACTTTCTTTGGGATTGTGTCAAGCGTTAGGAAAAGGTAACAACCAACACGACCCTGCGTTTACTAATAGGAGGTTTCATACAGTGCCAACCATCAAAGATAACGATGTCATCCTCTAAGGGTTGGTGCATTTCCTGCGTGACAAAATTCTCATCAGTTATTATAGTCGGACCTCCTGCATCAGTCAAGTACACGATCAGATTATGATGTGGGAACTGATGATCTATGTGAGGAGGAGTGCTCTTTGGATTGTTGGAAGGGTGTACACAGTTAGCATTGACCCTGTATATACAGTTGACTGGTATGTTATTGAAATCAAAGATCTCATGTATCATTGGATAAACATTCTGAAACTGTTGTGATTGAACAGTAGGGAAGTAATGCTCTCCTATCGTACCAAACTTAGGACGTGATAATAGTTCATGACTATACCACCCATCTAAATTGTAGTCAGTTCCTTCTGAACCTACGACTGTGGTTGGTTTATAGTACCATGCAAAGTCACCTTTAAGTAGTAACTCTTTTGTCTGATGATATAGTTGAGTGTCGGGACACTTCAAGTGTGTAAATGTCATTTAGATAGGAAATCTTTTACGTCTTGTACTTCTTCTGGTGTTAGTTCTGGTTTCTCTTCTTCCTTCACATGTTCTATTCTAGTAGGTGGTGCAGGCATGTCAACCTCTTTCATATCTATTCTATCTAATTCACCTTGCCAACCGTGATAATATTTCTTCATCTTTTTCAGCATCTTCTTACGACCCTTGGGATCGTTCTCATACTTACCTAGGACCTTCGTCAAGGCATTCATTCTACGGACCGAGTGCATAAGACTACGATCAACTGCATTCTCACCAAATCCTTGTGGCATTAGTAAACCTCATCAATAGTTAGTTTAAATTTAATTCGATCAACTTTCTGATCTGACTGACAGAGATACCAGAGATTAGAATCTCTATTGTGTGACTCCTGATAGAAAACTTCACGAGGTGTGAATCTTTCTGGATCGGATTCTCTATCCTCTGCTTCTAGTATGATCTCTCTGGGTAGAGAAACGTTAGTACCATTATCCCTAGGATAGTATGGAGTTACAGATCCTGCAACGTTCTGATATTTATTCTTCTGTGCTTGGACAGGAGGGTATTCAAATTCAAACTCTTGATTTATTTGGTATGCGTCACCTTCGGTAACACCAAATACTTCTACCCCTGCACACCAGTATATACTATTACCGAACCTTAAATCAACCCCTTCTACAAAGTCAGTAGGAGGTACAGTATATGGCCAGAATGCCATCCTTACCTTTCCGTTGGGGAGGGTGTCTACGATACGTTCCTGTGCACCAAACTCACCTAACACATAGTCATGCATGAATGACATCTTACTATACTGTCCGTTAGATGTTGGTACAGTACCCATAGGATATCCTCCTGCGTTACCGTTAGTAATACCACTAGCATAGTATGCATCAAGTAAGTTATGGAATGCTTGTTTGTCTGAACCACTTGCACCAGGTGCCTTATAGTGTCCAAACCATGCAGTAAATCCATTCTTGTTACTGTGCTGGAAGAAGTTGCTGTCTACTTTCAATCCTGTGTTACCCTCAATAGTCTCTGAGGGTTTACATATGAGTCCACGGTTGAACTCAAACAGTGTGTTGTAATAGATACCACGATCACCAGTGGTACCAGACCTTGTGTATGAACCATCAGCATCATGATTACTAGACATGATGATACCTCTTCTACCATTGGTGCCACCCTCATAGAATCCAGGGTATGCATTCCTGCTATTGTCACCCATTTGTTGCCCCCACTCAGAACCACCATAGTAATTGTCATTCCAGTATGTGTTATCAGCAACCTGTTGTCCGTTGTCCCAGACTACAACCTTATCAGTCCATGACTGTGCTCTGTTGTCCCAGAGTTGTATGCTGAGTTTCTTAATCCTACCTTGGTTACCTGTGTCAGTGTCTGTCCTAGGTGAGTTAGATGCAATTCTACTACGTCCTGCTGCTTCTCCTGCTGCTGGCGATGTAACTAAATTAGTTGACCATGGTTTCTCGAACTGTTGTGTTGCTACATCCATCATGATCAGTCCAAAGGAACATGATCCTGCTGCTGGTCCCTTGCTTATCTCTTCTAGTTTATATGTCAGTGTGTCACCTTCTGCAACAGTAAACTGTCCAAACGTATGTCCTATCCTTGGCCATGTTGCAACGTTTGCTGTGTAATCTACGATAGTAGAACCATTCTTCTTAAATGTAAACCTATACTTAATCTCCTCTGCCTCTGGTGCACGAATCATTATTCCATATGCTTTCAGTTCTAATGTGCCTGCCTTTAATGCTGTAATAGTTTGTGTCCTATTAACCTCTGCTGTATACTCACCACTACACACACCAACAGATGCATTCTCTTGTCCAGTAGCAGAACTCTGAGGTACAGGTGAACCACATCCAGTACGAGTCACAGTAGTTTCTTCAAAACAATTATCAAACTGTGGATCAGTACATTTCTCTTTCACAATGACAGGTATCTTAACTGGGTCTGGCATGTCCTCACCGAACACATATCCTTCTATACCTTCATACTTGTAGTCAGACCCAGGTTGCATCATTTCATAGTACACCTTGAAGTCATCATAATCATCATCACCATTCAATAGATCTTCCCACCACTGCCAGTTCTCTGAGTTGAATCTAACCTTAGATACATCATCTGGATTCATCTTTCTATTAGAGAAGAACACCCAATCAGATTGTGACGATGCACTGTTCTTATATCCACCACTGTTTGCAGTAAATGTTATGGTCTGTCCATCTGTCAGTCCATTGTTACCACCGTTAGGAACTAAGAAGAATACAATCTCTTGGTTAGGGTATTGTTCTAGTACACTGATAGGAATCTTATATTGTGTTGTATCAACATTCTGTCTTACTCTTCCTTTAATAACTCGTGCCCAAGATATACTATCTCCTGCTGCATTTGTAATAGCAACACCCCATGAACTATCATACCCTGCATTTCCAGCAATAATATTATATGAAACAATGACAGGTGCTGCTGGTCTGTTCATGATCCTATACGACAATCTGTTTGGTAAGTATGTCGCTGGTTTATCTGTCTGTTGTGCCTTAACTAATGAATACTTGTGGTCAGGAGAAGGACCAGGGGTTACTTCTGTTAGAGTTCCTATCCTGAGTGTAGCATTACAATCACTACCATCACCGTCTCTTAAACATAAGAACTCACCCCCATCTTTTACAGTGGAGGAATAGTTTATACCAGACACAGCATACGACTGTCCTGCTGTCACATTAACCATTGTTGATGCACTACCTTTCCTACCTGATCGTGTGAACGTTGCTCCTGCAACAGTCAATGTATCAAATGCAGTTCCTGCTGTGCTTGGATTATCTGACCATTTCATATCCAACTTTACACTACCAGTTCCTGATCCACCTATCACTAAGTCAGTGCCTTGGAATGATGCTGTTATTGCTGGTGATCCTCCACGATAATATCTGTGTAGTTCTTCTACTTGTTCACCCTGTGACAATGCTGCTACTGCATCCGAAGGTGTCTTGTACACATACCCTAGTATCTCACCATTAGTCATGCCTGCTGCGTTCATAGTGGCACGTTCACCACTCCCAGGAGAGTCAGGTACACCTGGGTTAGTAACTAAGAATGTATCTTCTGTACTTGGAGAATAGAATCTATAAAGTGGTACAGTTCCATCTAATTGTTGACCTAGGATATAGAATGCAGGGTCTGATCCCACAGAGACGTACCCTGGTTTGTCTGGGGCGGGTGTGAGACCATATCTACTGTCCTCTGCACCACCACCTATGATTTCTAGTGTGACCGTTAGGTCTCTCAGACCTGGGTTCCATGTATGTGTTGCTGTTGTACCTATCGCAGGCAGTGTACCTGTCCATGACTCTACCCACCACTCAGAGTCATACTCATTACCATTTGCTACACCTCTCGCTTTGAATGTAATAGTGGCACTACCCATAGTAACTGTTCTTGTTTGTGTTGTAGTGCTATTGAAATATAAAGTACCTGATTCACTGAGTACTTTACCACCCTTATAGTTTCCTGCTACATCAGTAGTAACAACTCTAAGGTTGTGTTTAAGAGCAGCAGAACTACCACCAACTGTATTAGAGAATGGTGCTATTGATACATTGGGTTGTGCATTTCCTTTTGCATACTCATATATTCCTATGCGTGGACCGTTGCAGTTCTCTATACATATCTCACCAGTAGTAGCATTCTCTCCTCTGAAATAGAATGACTTACAGTCAGCACCTGGGGTTCTCCATGTGCCTGTGACATATGGTTTGAATATACAGTCGACTGCATCTTTAACACACTGTTCCCACCCTGGATCTCCATCCTCATTGAGTCCTTTACATACGAGTTCTCTACCACTTTCTAATACAATATAGATTCCTTCTTTTGCTTGTTGTGGATCTGTACTTTTCTTAACACTACCATCTGCTAGTCCATTCATGACCTCTTCACAGTCATCATTAAGATCACCTGGGTCTGGCATCGTTGGTGGCATTGAGATAGGACCTACGTCACCGAACTGACATATAGTAAGGTCAGGGAAGAGTTCACATAACCAATCAATAGGACCAACAGGATCTAGTTTGATTACATCAATACCACTAGGACCAATCGCTTCTTGTACTGGTGCTAGGTCAACAGCAGGGTAACATCTTTGTACTATATCTCTGATGACCTGACCTGGGTTGATCGTTGCAACAGCAGGAGGTTCACCCTGTCTATTACGAATTGGTTTACCAGTAGAAGGTGTGAGTGGTGGAGAGATAGGACCATAACACTGGTCTACGATCTGTCTTATTGCTTGTCCTGCTGGTGTTGCTGCTGGTGGTGATGGTTCTCCTTGTCTTTGTCTAGGATACGCACCCTTATTTGATGGTGCTAGTGCAATAGGTGTACCATCATAACAATTATCTACAATTCTTCTTATTAAATCTGATGGAGACGCAGCAGGAGGTGGTACTGAGTCATCTACTGTCGGTGGTCTTGCTGTACTTACTCGTGGTGACCCTGGTGCATCAGGTGTAACACTAGGTATACTCTCAACAACATAGCAACCACCAACAGATATCCGAATGTTCTCACCCGCAGGAGTGGGTGGAGTTGGAGGAACTTCACCCTGTCTTGCTCGTGGATAACTATTGCTTGTAGTACTACTGGGTAGCAGTGGTATTCCGTCCGAACCGTAGCAAGGATTTCCTGCAACCATAAAAAAAGACCTAGTATAGGTCTAGTTATTTATTCATGATATAGAAGGGTGGAAGGAGGGAATACATTTTACCCTCATGTTATGGGAATCGCTAGTGCGAAAATTAGTACATAACAACAACAGTTCTATTGGTAATAGTTCTACCGAAGTAGCGGGCACCACCCCTAACTGTTTACATTACCCCGCCTAATTCCAACAGGGTTATTCAGTCACTTCCATGTCGGTTGATCGGTCCGACACTGATAATATAGCAGACTCTTCACAGGTTGTCAACCCCTTGTGAAAATTAATATGTAATGTCTCGATAAGGACAAGAGACCCTACAATAATTAGATTACATACGGTCAGAGGATGGGTAAGATATTTCACGACATAAAAAAGACCCCTACTATGTAGAGGTCTTTGATACGGATTATGTTAGGACTGGTCCTAACGTGATACCTATTGCAACAAAGAATATGAATTCAAATATTGAGAAGTATCCTCCATACTTTACGAGAAATTGAGTCATTTGTGCTTGTGCTCCTCAGCATTAAGTTAACCTATTGATGGTGCAGTTAGAGCAACAGTTGTTGACTCAGCACATGCAAGATCAAGTGGGAAGTTGTGTGCATTTCTCTCATGCATTACTTCCATACCTAGGTTTGCTCTGTTTAGGATGTCGCCCCATGTTGGGATTACTTTTCCATTAACATCAACTACTGACTGGTTAAAGTTGAAACCATTTAAGTTGAATGCCATTGTACAGATACCCATAGAGGTTAACCATACACATACAACAGGGAAAACTGCTAGGAAGAAGTG
>ENA-OSEY01000275-OSEY01000275.1-marine-metagenome-genome-assembly--contig:-NODE-275-length-37571-cov-4.375687_pt1 | contig 37571 bp, 38 predicted proteins | sample MGYA00248465_ERZ534230 | MGnify/ENA primary metagenome ERZ534230 (study PRJEB26409, sample SAMN06344110) | marine metagenome | isolation source: Sea water from surface | place: Atlantic Ocean:Southern... | reverse complement strand
AGTTGCAATGGACAGTATTTATGCGCTCCATGATGAAGAATTAATAAAAGATGAGTCAAGCTTATTACGGAAGGGATTATGGCTTTCAACATCCCAAAAAGTGCTCAATAAAATTGATACACAAGATACTGCAAATCATAAAATCTTCTTAGGTTATTCTGGATGGGGTCCTGAGCAATTAGAAAAGGAGATTCAAGATGGCGCATGGCATGTCTGTGATGTTGATTTTGAGCTTATTTTTAATGATAAACCATCCTCTATTATTGAGGAGCTTTCAAAGAAGGTCGGATATAATATCAAGTCAATTATCAATCAGAATAAAGTTCAATAATTCATGGAAAGATTTGTAAACAAAAATGTTTTTCTTACAGGAGCTGCATCTGGAATTGGTAAAGCAACTGCACGCAGACTTGCAAATGAGGGAGCCAAATTAATTATAGCTGATGTAAATCAAAAGCTACTTGATGAGACATGCAATGAGCTTAAGGACTCTGTATTAGAGACCTATACTTTAGATATATCCAATGTAAATGATGTTGCTAAAATTTTTGAAGAAGTTAAATCAAGATTTAAGGCGCTTCAGGCGCTGGTTAATGTTGCAGGAATATTAAGATTTGATCACTCTAAAGATGTTGAACCAAAAGATTGGCAAAAAATCCTTGATGTAAATTTAACTGGGACATTTTTTATGTGCAGATATGCTCTGCCTTTAATAATTGAATCAAATGGTTCAATTGTAAATGTTTCATCCACAGCCGCTCTTGGTTCACATGCTTGGACAGCTGCATACAGTGCCTCAAAAGGAGGTATCAGTGCGTTCTCTAAAACTTTAGCAGTTGAGTATGGTGTGCAGGGTGTTAATGTGAATTGTGTATGTCCAGCATCAATTGAAACCAATATGTCAACGCAAACACCTTTGCCGAGTAACATAGACAAAAGGCTCTTAAAAAAAATTATGCCAGTAGATGGTGTCAATAGAACTCCTGAGGATATTGCATCAGCAATAGTTTTTCTTGCATCCGAGGATGCTGTTCACATTAATGGAATTGATTTAAGAGTTGATGGGGGGCTCTTAACATGAGAATCCTTCATCTATTTAATATTTTTTGGTTATCAATTTCTCTTTCTGCAAATTCTCCCGTCCTCAATAAGGAGTCCATTACTCATCCTGAAGTCGGATTGGAAGGCATGGTTGTAACACAGCATTATTTAGCCTCAGAGGTTGGTGAAGCAATTTTAAATAAAGGTGGGAATGCTTATGATGCAACTATTGCAGTTGCATTTGCTTTAGCTGTGGTATTGCCCAGAGCAGGTAATATAGGTGGAGGTGGTTTTACAGTCCTATACAACTCATCAGACGAATCATTTCAAAGTCTAGATTATCGAGAAAAAGCACCCTTAGCTGCATCAAAAAACATGTATCTTGATAAAAATGGAGACGTTATCAGTAACCTCTCAACACTTGGATATAAAGCAATTGCGGTGCCAGGTACTGTTGATGGAATGTGGGAGTTGCATAAAAAATATGGTTCTATGGATTGGAAAGAGTTAATAGTTCCTTCTATCAAGCTTGCAAAAGAAGGGTTTAAAGTTTCGCCATTAATGGCTGATACGTTAAACAGAAATTATAAATCTCTTAGTAAATTCTCAGAAACAAAGAAAATATTCTTTCAAGAAAATCCAGTTAAATTTAATTCTTTATTGATTCAAAAAGATTTAGCAAAGACTCTAGAAAAAATATCAAATAATGGAAGAAATGGTTTCTATAAAGGTGATGTTGCGCAAAAAATTGTTGCTGATATGAAAAGAAATGATGGCTTAATTACCTTTGATGATCTTGAAAACTACAAATCAAAATGGAGGAAACCCTTAATACGAAAATATAAGAACTTTGAGGTCATAACAATGCCACCGCCCTCTTCTGGTGGACTTCACTTAATTCAAATGTTGAATATATTAGAAAATTTTGATCTAAAATCTATGAAGCATAACTCCCCTAGTTATGTCCTGCTGTTAAATGAGGTTATGAAATATGCTTACGCAGATCGCTCACAATACTTGGGTGATCCAGATTATGTTGATGTTCCTGTTAATAAACTAATTTCAAAAGATTATGCTGAAAGCATTTCAAAAAAAATAACTATTGATAGTGTCACTCAATCAGATGATATTAAAGCTGGCATGTATATTGATCTTGAAAGTGATGAAACAACTCACTTTTCGATTGCTGATAAATATGGAAATTTGGTTTCAACAACCTACACCCTAAATTCATCTTTTGGATCAAAAGTAGTGATCGCTAAAACTGGAATACTTATGAACAACGAAATGGATGATTTTTCGTCAGCTCCTGGTGTACCCAATCAGTTTGGTTTGTTGGGTGGAAAGTTTAATGAGATACAACCAAGCAAAAGACCGCTCAGCTCAATGACACCTACCATTGTATTTAAAAATAATAGTCCTTTTTTGATTATGGGTACGCCAGGTGGATCAAGGATTATTACTGCTGTTTTACAAAATTTTTTAAACATAGCTGAATTTGAGATGAATTTAGCTGACTCAATTAATAAGCCTAGGGTTCATCAGCAGTGGTACCCTGATCTACTTTTTTTAGAAAAAGGTTTTGATGTATTGCATGCTGAAAAAATAACTGAACTTGGTCAAGAAGTTTACTTTATGGATCCAGGAACAGCACTGGAATCAATCATGATTAAAAATAATTATTTTTATGGGTACGGTGATACACGTAGACCCGACTCAAAAGCTATTGGAGTAAATGGTGATTGATAAACTAGCTATGATAAGTTTATATGCTATTCCAACAGCGATCTTGTTGATTGTTTGCTACCGTCTAACAAAAAAATAATTTTGAACCAATAAGAAAATTCTTGGTCAAAGTTATGTTGTGAATATTCCTCAAGTTATAATCCCCCTCACAACAAATTAAAAAGCGGACTTAGTTCGCTTTTTTTTATGGATAAATTAATTGGAGCGGGTGACGGGATTCGAACCCGTACCAATAGCTTGGAAGGCTATTGTGCTAGCCGTTAACACCACACCCGCTACTGAAAGATCTGAATTTTAACACCTTAATAATAATCTTTACATAACAATGAGGCTTTTAGATGATTGTCTAAATGTACTAAACTAGATGAATGAAATTAATATGTGGGCTTTTTGGATTAGAGAATCTTTACGGCGGTGAAATTAGTTCATACATAGAAATATCTAAAATGGCTGAAAACCATGGTTTTGATTCAGTAAGTCTTACTGATCATTTAGTAATGGGGAAAAACCTTCAAAATTATCCTTTTGGTACCTTCCCTCTTCCATCGGATTCTAATTGGTTTGAGCCCCTGACAACTTTGACAATGATTGCAAGCCACACGTCAACCATCAAATTGGCAACTGCAATAATTATTGCGCCCTTGCGAAATCCTGCTGTGTTGGCTAAGACTCTAAGTACACTCGATTCTATTTCTGATGGAAGGTTAGAGCTTGGAGTAGGTCTAGGGTGGCAAAAAGAAGAATATGATGTCGCAGGTATCTCCTTTGATGAAAAGGTAGATAGGTTTTGGGAGACCTTAGATGTAATAAAGTTATTGCATGGCCCTAATCCTGTTTCATTTAAAGGTAAGTTTTTTGAATTTAGTGATATTTGGTGTAAACCTGAAATTAAACAAAAAGAAATCCCAATTTTGTTTGGTGTAAAAATGACTGATGAGAATGCAAATAAAATTTCTGCTGTTGGGGATGGCTGGATACCTATTAAAACGTCACCTGATTTTATAAAAAATGGTTCGGAGCTCTTAAATGATGCCTTTAAGAAGGCTGATCGATCAGAGGCACCAAGAATAAGAGGCCAATTACCTACACAGCTTAACGAAGATAATATTCCTGACCTCAGCAAAACTCTTGATTGTTTGCAGCTCTCAATGGATGCAGGATTGAATGAAGTGGAGTTCTTCCCAATTAATTTTTGTCAATCACCAGATCAATTGGATCTTGTACTAGGAGAAATTAGTAAGGTAGTTAAATGAACAAACTTAAATTAATCTCAGCTCTTTTAATCTCACTATCAGTCGGAATCATTTATGCAAAGGATATACAAAACATCAATGATCAGGCAGAGGAAATCATCTATCTTTATGCTGAAATTATTGATTCAAAGAATTTTTCTGAACTCAAATCAATAATGCAAACTAACTTCAAGATGACAGGCATGTATGAAATTGATTCTCTTGAAGAATTTATGTTTGCAATGCAAGAACTTGATAAAAACTTTATACAGACAATGCACTTTATTGGGAACATCAATGGAGAATGGATTGATGATACCTATAGCGGAAAAACCTATTGCATTGCGAGTCATCTTTTTAAAGACGGTGAGCAAACAAAAAAACTTGATATGGGAATAATTTATACAGATGTTATAAAGCTAGACAATAACAAAGCTAAGTTTGTCTCGAGAGATTTTAAATTAATTTGGAGTAATACTACTGACGTTTTGTAGGAAACTTAATTACGTTTCCTTTCTTTTTTAATTCTTTTTCCTTAAGGATTTTTTTTAGTAACTCCTTAAACTTTTCAACGCGCCTTATATTACTCATTACTGTTATATAATAGCAGTATGTTTTTTGACATACATCACCTTAAGAACTCAAAAATAGGTTTCCTATCTCATTCAATAAGAGTTCTGAGAATGTCTGTTATCTTAATTATTCTTGGAGTTGTAGGAATAATTCATGCATTTTTACCATTTATTTTTACAAAAACTGTGAGTAATGGTATTAAAAAGCTATATGCTCAAGTAAAGGATTTCTAAGCAGATTTAAGCCTTTTATTCTTATAGAAGATTAATTCTTGAATCCAATTTTTATTGTTGATTGCATGCATATTCGATTTTTTAGATGCCAGAATAATTCTCCCCCCATCCATATCTATTCGAATCGAATCTGTTTGAATCTTTGTTCCATCATCAAGATATACCTCTCCGATGATTTCTCCAGATGTATCCTCAGGATGGAGATCTTTAAATACCTCAACTAATTCTTGTTTATTCATGATTAAATAATCTAATAACTTAATAGGTGATAACGTTGTCAATTATAAAACCATTAGACGAGTTAAGCGATATAAAAACGAAAAAATTAGCAGAATTTTTTAATGAGACATTAGGTTTTTGCCCTAACTCAGTTCTTACAATGCAAAAAAAACCAAATCTTGCTGCTGCATTTATAAATTTAAATAAAGCGGTAATGGAGAACAATGGAACTTTAACGCCAGAATTTAAAAGGTTAATTGCATTTATTTCGAGTAGTGCTGCAGGATGTCGATACTGTCAAGCCCATACCAGTCTTGCAGCAAAAAGATACGGATCATCTGACGAACGGCTAAATGCTGTATGGGATTATGAAAACAGTGACTTATTCTCCAAAAAAGAAAAAATTGCTTTGAAGTTTACTCATTTAAGTAGCATCAACCCAATTCAAGAGGATGATCAGCTTAAAAAGATGTTACTTGATGAGTGGTCAGAAAATGATGTTATTGAAATTATAGGTGTAATTGCATTGTTTGGATTTTTAAATCGATGGAATGACATAATGGGAACAAAACTAGAAGACGGTGCCATTGAGCATTCAAGGAATTACTTATCTGACTTTGGTTGGGAGATAGGAAAACATAATTAGGGAGGGAGCTAGGCTCCCTACCCTAAGCAAGAATTAATTATAAATAACTTCTCTTAAGACCACCAAGTCAACTATCTCTCTCATATCATCATAACCAGAAGCAATATTTCGTTGCTCTTTTTCTGAGAGAACTTTTCTCCACTCTTTAATGAATGCCTCATATCTACCCTTATTAGGTTCTCTCGCTGCAGCATTTTTATATCGAACTGTTAGAAACACATTGGGAGTAGCCCCTGCAGTTTCCGCCGTCCATACGTTATAACTGATAATGTGGCCAAGCTTCTTTTGAACTTCAAGAGAGTCAACCCATGTTGATTTAAGATTTACAAGATAATCATCAACATAGTTTGCCTTAACCTTAACTACAGTCATCTCCACAATCTCTTCACTTGGAGAGTAATCCTTCCAAATTTCAGCAGAAATATTCAATGAGATTGCTGCTAAAAAACCTAATACATAATTTAATTTCATAAGAGCTCCTTTTTTTCTTATATAAGTAATTATTTTACATAAGTTGAAGTGATAACAAACTCGAACTGAGTTTACTCATCTACATTTTTTTTATCGAAATTGCATTCCATCTTGCCTATTACCGTACCCTCCACTTTAAGGTTTAACTTAGACCTACCCTCCATGGTTCCAGTAACCTCACATTTTTCAATCGAGTCTTCGACTATTTCAGAGACTAAATTTTTAAGCTCCTCTACTGACAAGTCAGAGACTTTTCTTTCTGTATCAGCATTAAGCATTATTGGTATTAGTAAAAATAAAAAATATTTGCGCATAATTAAATCCTATAGGTTTGAAATAGGTTCGACGAATAGCAATTAGCTTTAGAAGTGAACCCTGTAAATATAATATTACTATTCTCATCTAAATTAAATTCCTTAAAAAAAGATTTGTATTCTTGAATGCTTTCAAATTGATTTATCCATACAAACTCACCTTGTAAATCACCTTCCTGATAATAGGCCTTATAAGTTTGATCTTTTGGAAAAAAATATTCTAAATCCTGAATAGCAAAATTAAGCGTTGGAAAAGAATTGCCATCAATGTAATTACAATAGATAACTTCAGTAATGTAGGAATCCTCAAGTGTTTGATTGGGATCAAAATTTATTACAGCAAAGCCAAAATTAGTACTCGTATCACGAACATTACAATTAGCTACCTCATTAATGATATCAATCTTAGTTTCATTGTTTGAGTTTGGATCGCTCCTTAACCATATATAAAATGATTTTGTGTCTACTTGATCGTTGATGAATCTAAAAGCCACTGTCATAGATATTTCTTCAGGAAGGGCTTCTTTAATTCTTGGAATCAGTCTTTCTAGGCTAGCTAAGTTATTTGAAGATCTAAACTGACATTGCATCTCAACAAAGCGGTATTCAAAATTAGGTTTTAGTAATTGGTTTAAATTCTGGGACTCAACACTTGTATTATCAGTACAACTAACAAGAACAAAAAGACATAGAATTATTTTTTTCATATTTAGTGAAGGATATATCAGTTATATAATAAGTGTTAATGCCAGCCATCAAATTTTTATCACCTTTTTTAATATTTATATTTTTTACTCTTAACTTAAGTTCAGATACAAAAATTGGTTTTGGTTCATGTTTAGATCAAAGGTATCCTCAAAAAATTTGGAAATCAATTGCAGACGAAAACATTAAAAAGTTTATTTTTTTGGGGGATAACGTTTATGGCGATGTTCCATCCGGAGATACTAAGAATTTGGTTAAAGCATATAAACTTCAAGCCAGGAGATTCCCAAGATGGCTTAATGAACTAGAAAAGTTAGCTATTTGGGATGATCATGACTATGGCAAAAATGATGGCGGTTCAGAGTATAAACATAAACGATTAACTCAGAAGATTTTTATGGATTTCTGGGATGTACCTTCCAATGATCCAAGAAGAAGTAGAGAAGGAACGTATTTTTCCAAAGACTACATTATTGAGAAAAATAAAATTAAAGTTATTGGTCTAGATACTAGATATTTTAGATCAAATTTATTGGGTTCAAGAACAAATCGGCAACCCAATAATGACCTTAACTCTTCAATTTTAGGAATCTCCCAGTGGTCTTGGCTTGAAAATGAATTAAATGATCCTAAAACTGAGATGTTTATAATTCTTTCGTCAATACAAGTTCTTCCTACTGAGCATGGGTATGAGAAATGGGCCAACTTTCCTCATGAAAGAAATAAATTAATCAATTTAATACAACGTAAAAAAAATGTACTTATTCTTTCAGGAGATAGACATCGTGGTGCCATTTATAAACACGATAAAATAATTGAAATAACTGCCTCAAGCCTAAATAAACCAGGAAGCAGTGACAATGAGACTGATAAATTAATACAGGGCAGAATTCACAAAGAAATCAATTATGGAATTCTAGTAATCAAAGAAGATGTTTTGGATATTCAGCTAAAGAATAATGATGGCACCATCCTTGAAAGTGCCACCATGAGTTTATAGTTTATCTAAGAACTAGTAACTTACCCTTAAAAAGACTATCGCACTGTCCTTCATATAAATTAGCTAATCTTGTATTACTAATTTGATTTAAATAAGCAACTTTTACTTCACAAGTTCTGAGCTCATCTATTACTCTGCTATGAGCATACTGAAGGTAATCAGAGTACAATCCCAACAATACAACGTCATGATGTGTCGCCGGAATGTCTTCACTTAGTATAATTTTTCCGCCCTGTGCAGAAGTAAAACACCCTATCGATCCAACGGGACAAATTGATACAAGACTTGAATTGTTGTATTCGACTTCAATGGAAGGTTTTTCAATAGATAATAGATCCTTTGCTGATGCAAAAATATTAGCATCAGAGTAAGATAAAGGTGATAAAAGTAATGCACATAGCAATAATGAGATGTTTAATCTTGATTGTATCATTTGTTACTCCTTTGTGACATTTATGTGAACTTTATATTACAAACAGTTTAAAAGTCAACAATTGTTAAGCCTTATTTTTGAAAATTATGCTTTAAAGGAAGTTATTAAATAAAAAATGTCAGCCACTGTCCTAATAGGCACTGGAATAAGTGCTTCTGCCTTTTCAAATCAATTTAAAGGTAATCTAGAGATCCACGAAAAGGCATCGAGGGTTGGAGGCAGGCTTTGCGCAAGAAACTATCAAGAATATATCATCCAATATGGAGCTCAATATGCAACATCTTCTAACTCACTCTTTGATGATTATTTAAATAGAAGTGGAGCAACAAACCTCACTTCTTCTATATATATTGAAGAAAATAATACATATGAGGATAAAAATATTTGGGTTCATGAGGAAGGTATGCAATTTATTACTAATTATGGATTTTTAAACAAAAAAATTAACTTTAATTCAGAGGTTATAAGCATAAACCAAAAAAATAATTCCATTAATTTGAGGGATGGAAAAATAGTTAATTACAGCAAATTAATTCTAAGCATCCCTCATCCTCAAGCTCTTAAATTGCTGGGGGAGCTTAATTATGAATGTGACTTTGAACCTTGCTTAGCTATTGGATTATGCCTGGATGAAGAATCATCATTTGAACCATATGCGATAAGACCAAATAGCAAAGATATTAGCTGGATAGCCTCATCAAGATTTTTTAATAAGCGAATTCCTGAATCAGTATTAATTCATTTGAGTCCTGAACGCAGCAAGGAAATGTATTATATAAATAAGGAAACGATAATCAATTTTGCTAAAGAAAAAATACATAATTTCACCTCAAGCAACCTTAAAATAATCCACTCTGACATTTTTAAATGGAAATATGCCCTTACTAATAAAAAGATGAACCAAGAAAGATATATTAAATATAGTGACTCAATTTACTTAATTGGTGACTGGATTAAAGGTCCAAGAATTGAGAATGCTTTTCTATCAGGCTATTCTTTAGCTATGGATTTAAATCATTAGTTATGAAGACACTTGGTTTAATCTTTCCTGATCAACTTTCCGAGAAAAATCCCATCATTCAGTTGTCAAAGGAAAATTATGAGGTACTTTTCTTTGAACCTTTGGATGTTTTTTTTGATCATAATCATCACAAGCAAAAATTAGTATTTTTGTTTTCTTCCATGAGGCATTTTTTTAAAGGTTTTAATGCTAAAAATCTCCATTATATTTCAATAACTAAAGGCAAAAAGAATGGAATGACTAATATTTTAGAAGACTTTATTGCTAAACAAAAAATTAATATTTTAGAAATTATTCAACCAAGTGATCACAAAACATTGACTCAGCTAACTCTGCTAGCATCAAAACTTAATATAGAATTAATAATTCATAAAGATCCTAAAATTATATGTTCAATTGATGAATTTAACGCATGGGCAGATAATCGAAAATCATTAATACTAGAATATTTCTACCGCTCGATAAGAAAAAAAAATGGAATCCTCATGGATGGATCTGTCCCACTTGAAGGTAAATGGAATTTTGATTCAATGAATCGAAATAGCATTAAAAAACTTACCGAAGTTCCAGAAGAAAGGCTGACTTTTAAGACTGACGATCTTTCCATTGAAGTTATGGTAGATGTAGAGAAAGTTTTTCCTAAAAATGTAGGTAAATTGGATAATTTTAACTGGGCTGTAACACACAGGGATGCAAAAAAAAGTTTTATCCACTTTCTTGAAAAATATTTCAAATTGTATGGAGATTTTCAAGATGCAATTGATAAAAACGATCCAAAACTTTTTCACAGCTTATGTTCTCCATATTTTAATGCTGGATTACTAAATCCAATGGAATGCATACTTTTAGCGGAAGATTACTATAGAGATCACAAGAAAAATATACCAATAAATGCTGTTGAAGGTTTGGTTCGCCAAATAATTGGCTGGCGCGAATTTATCTACGGTGTTTATTGGAGAAATATGCCCGAATATAAATCATTAAATTATTGGAATCATAAAAACCAGCTTAAAGACTGTTGGTATGATGGAACAACAGGTATACCTCCTTTAGATGATGCAATCAGTCAGTCACATGATCTAGCTTATACACATCATATTAATCGATTAATGATCATCTCAAATATGATGAATTTATGTAGAGTTGATCCGTCTCATATGTATGAATGGTTTATGGAGATGTATATTGATTCAGCAGACTGGGTCATGGTACCAAATGTTTATGGCATGGGTACATTTGCTGATGGGGGTATTTTTTCAACAAAGCCATATATCTGTGGATCAAGTTATATGTTAAAAATGTCAAACTATAAAAAAGATGTTTGGTGTGACATTGTTGATGGTCTTTATTGGAAATTTATTTCAGATAATGAGGAATTCTTTAAATCGAATCCAAGATTGGGTTTGATGGTTAACGCTCTCAAGAAAATAAAAGAAGATAGAAAGACACACATTTTTAACAAAGCAGAGAGCTTTATAGATCTTGTTACAAAATAAGTTTGTCTAATTAATAGCAGGTTTCTATTTAAATTATTATTTTTTTAATTGTCGTATAGTTTAAGTGATGAATCTCTAATTGATCTGAATTCATTGTCCTCATACCAATTTGGCCACATATTATTATTTGATAAATTTAAAGAAATGTCATAGATCGAATCAATAGATTGAATTAGGCCATCTAAATCCCAATCCTCCGAATATTCATCTGCTACATTGTGATAAGCATTTTTTCTATAATTTTCCTCAAGAATTAAACCTGCAGCCTTACCACCGTTTACAAGATCTGAGCCGCCATCTGCATAAAGCATTGGGACACCTCTCTTTGCAAAGCTAATATGATCAGATCTGTAGAAGTAACCTTTTTCAGGGTTTGGATCTGGGTTTATATATCTACCTTCTTTTGATAATTGCTCTTCCAGAAGATCTTCAAGTTCTGATGCTCCATAACCAATGACTACAACATCATTAGTTTTTCCGGTGGGGATAATTCCATCAAAATTAAAACCAGCAACAATATTATTTAAATTTATCGGTGGGTACTCAGCAAAATACTCAGATCCTAAAAGGCCTGATTCTTCCAATGTAACGAACAAAAATAGCTGAGATCTTTCAGTATCTGTCCTTGCAAACCGACTAGCTAGATCCAATAGTGCAGAAATCCCGGTTGCATTATCAATAGCACCATTTGCAATAATGTCGTCTGACCCAAGATTTTCTAAAATACCAAGATGATCCCAGTGGGCTGTATATAAAATATATTCATCCGGCCTGGTTGAGCCAACATGCAAACCAGCAATGTTATGAGAAGTAAGATAATCTACATTGTTAAAAATTTCAGTTGATAGCTTCATCCCTCTAAGCTCAAATGCACGAAACGTATCTGATAAAGCAATCTCCTTTAAACTATCGTAATTAAAGCCTGTAAAATCTATTAAATTAGTAAATACATCATGAGGAATCCAAGCCTCAACTAATGCTCTGCTTAAACCAAGATCTTCTCTGGTAAGATCAAGTTGAGGCCCCTGCCACGAGTTTTCAACTGTAGACCATGGATATGCAGCTGCATCCTCTTCATGAAGAATAATTACACCAGCAGCACCCTGTCTTGCAGCTTCCTCAAATTTATAAGTCCATCTTCCGTAGTAAGTCATTGATTTACCATTAAAAAGTCTTAATTTTCTAGTATCAAATCCGGGGTCATTTATAAGCATCACAACAGTTTTTCCTCGAACATCAATTCCCTCGTAGTCATTCCAGTTATACTCAGGTGCAACAATCCCATAACCTACAAAAACAAGCTGACTATCTCTTAATTTCCGATATTCTTTTGCATGTTTTGTCCAAAAAACAATTTCTTTTCCAGTATTTAATTTTCTGTCTTGACCTCTAAAACTAAGAGTCACGTATGATTGATTCTTCAAGGTAATTTGTGTTGCGGGAACCTCAACAAAATAGCTATTTCCTAATGGTTCAATGTTTAATTTCTTTAGTTGATCTGCAATATAATTTTTTGTGAGTTGACCTCCGTTGGTTCCAGGCTTTCTACCTTCGAATTCGTCCGATGATAGAGTGCTAATCCATTCGCGTAATTGACCTTCCGTGTCGGTTACTTCATTTGAGCAGCCATAGCAAAGCAGAATAGCTGCACATACGCATGCAATATTATTTAATTTATACATAAGAATATTTTAACTTAAGCGAATAGAAAATTTTCAATTCTCATTAGAATCACTATAATTGTTGATCGATTTTATTTCATTCGACTTATGGGGTTTATATGCTTAAAAAATTATCTACTTATTTCATAGGTTTTTTCTTATCTGTAAGTATCTTCGCTTATACATCAGATAATGAAAATTCTATACCTGAGATTAATTATTCAAAATTTACACTTGATAACGGTTTAACCGTAATTGTCCATGAGGATAGAAAAGTTCCAATGGTAGCAGTGAACATCTGGTATCACGTTGGTTCCAAAAATGAAAAAGAAGGTAAAACAGGATTTGCTCATTTATTCGAACACTTAATGTTTAATGGAACTGAAAACTATAACTCAGAATATTTTGAGCCATTTGAAAAAATAGGTTCAACTGATCAAAACGGTACAACAAATTCTGATAGAACGAATTATTTTCAGAATGTTCCAACCAATGCCCTTGATTTAGCTTTATGGATGGAATCTGATCGAATGGGTCATCTGCTTGGTGTGGTGGATCAAGAAAAACTGGATGAACAACGAGGTGTTGTTCAAAATGAGAAAAGACAAGGTGAGAATAGACCGTACGGAAAATCTTTTGATCGTATTTCAAATGGCGCCTATCCAAAAGGCCATCCATATTCATGGACAACAATCGGTTCAATGGAGGACCTTGATGCAGCATCATTAGATGATGTTAAAGAATGGTTTAAAACTTACTACGGTCCAAATAATGCTGTTCTTGTTCTAGCTGGAGATATTGATTTAGAAACTGCCAAAGTAAAGGCTCAAAAGTATTTTGGTGATATCCCTCCCGGACCACCATTAACTAAACCCAGTAAGTGGATAGGGAAAAGATCTGAGGAAAAAAGAGAGATCATGCTTGATAACGTTCCTCAAACAGTCATTTATAAAGTATGGAATACACCCCCCGCTAATACCATCGAGGAAGTTCATTTGGATTTAGCTGCCAGCGTTTTTAGTGATCAAAAAAATTCACCCTTATATAAAGACTTAGTTTATGACCAACAAGTTTCCACAGGTGTTTCAGCTTTTTACTTTGGCAGAGAGATATCAGGTTTATTCTATATTGCTGCTGATGTTGCGCCTGGCGTAGATCCAGATGTTGTCGAGGAAGCATTAGATGAATCGATTGCAAATTATTTAAAAAAAGGTCCTGATAAAGATCTTCTAGAAGCTGAAAAAACTAAAACTTATGCAGGCTACATAAGAGGTTTACAAAGAATTGGTGGCTTTGGAGGAAAATCGGATATTTTAGCAACGTGCGAAACATATACTGGTGAACCTGACTGTTATAAAACATACCTTGAAAATCTTCTCGATACATCATCCAAAGATATTAAAACCACTCTTAGCAATTGGATTGATGACACAGCGTATGTTCTTACCATCATGCCTGAACAAAAGTTATCAGCTAATAAAAATGGAGTTGATAGATCAAAAGGTATACCCTACCCAACCACAAGCATAAGCTATCAATTTCCAGATATTGAATCAGCTACTCTCTCCAATGGTTCAAAAATCTATCTTGCTCAAAGGGATGGTTTACCCCTAGTGCAAATGACAATCCTGCTTTCAAGCGGATTTGCTGAGGAAGATCTAAGCGAGCTGGGTTATACAAATTTTATGATGGATATGCTTAATGAAGGCACAAAAAATTATTCAGCACTAGAATTTGATGCTGCACTAAATGCAATTGGATCAAGCATAAGCTATGGATCAGGATTAGACTCATCTTATGTTGGAGTTTCATCGCTTAAAGGCAGTTTCTCTGATACTTTGGACTTGGTTGTTGAATCCCTCGAGAATCCGCTGTTTGAAGATTCAGAAATTTCACGCTTACAAAAACAAAGGCTTGCGGGAATTAAACAAGAAGAAAATCAACCTAGAGCAATTGCTTACAGGAAAATTGGAAAGATTCTTTACGGCGAGAACCATCCATATGGAAAACCTCTTACAGGTACTGGTACTACAGAAACAATAGAGAATATTTCAAGAGATGCCCTAGTTGAGGTTTATAAGCGCGTGATTAATTCAAATAATGCTTCCTACTTGATCGTTGGCAATATCAATCTTGAAGAGGCAAAAGATATGCTTGAAAGTAAATTTGGTAATTGGGAAAGTGAAGCATCACAACAAAAACTTAGTTTATTCAATGTTGATTTACCAAAATCAAGAAAGGTCTATCTCATAGATAAACCTAATGCAATTCAATCGTATATTGTTGCAGGTCAATTACTTCCGCCTACTGGTTCGGATGATGAAATTCTTATGGAATACATGAATTATGCTATTGGCGGTTCATTTACCTCGAGACTAAATATGAACCTTAGAGAAGATAAGAGTTGGTCATATGGGGTCAGAAATAGATTGGCAGATGCTAAAGGTCAAAGATCAATACTGGTTAATGCACCGGTTCAGACTGATAAAACAGCAGATTCCATTAAAGAAATCATCAAAGAGTTTGATTATTATCTTGGTGATCAGCCTATAAGGTACGATGAACTTGAAAAAGCAAAGTCATCTAAAACATTAAGACTTCCAGGAAGGTTTGAAACATTGGGTTCTTTATTGGGCGGAATGACAAATATTGTTCAATATGACAGAAGTCTAGATTATCTGGATGAACTTTCTAGTCTTTATAGTGAACCAACTCTTGAGGAGGTTCAAAACACTGCCAGAAAATATTTAAAGCCAAATCAATGGTCTTGGCTAATAGTTGGAGATCTAAAAGAAATTGAATCTGAAGTAAGAGCCTTAAATTTAGGTGAAGTAGAAATTATTTCAAATTAAGCTAGCAAAGATGACCGTATCAATCTCAAACGAAGTTATAAAAACTATTATTAATAAGCCGGCTTATGAAGAGGCATTTAATCATAATATTTCTCAGCCCTTAACTGACCTTCAATTGTTTACTAAAGGTCAGCCCTTTGAAATATTTGATGAATACAGACTTCATGCTCCTGTCCATTTTCATGAACCTGCTGAATATGATATTGATCCAGGCTTTTGGTCACTTACGAGATACGAAGATATTCAATATGTCTCAATGAATCCTAAAATTTTTTCATCCCAAATTTGCACAGGAACTTTGATGACACTTGGTCAAGAGGATAGACGCCATCCTAAACTTTGGAGAAGCTCAATAGATCATATGCTTAACCTAGATGGTGATTTACACATCAACCTCAGAAAAGAACATATGCCTTTCTTTAAACCTGGTTATGTAGAAGAATTACATAAAAAAGTTTCATCAAAAATCTCAGAACTTTTAGATAATATAGCTCCAATGGGAAAATGTAACTTGGTGCATGAATTCTCTCAGCAATTACCCATCTATACACTTTCTGAAATTCTTGGAATCCCTGAATCTGACAGGCAAAAATTAGTTACTTGGATGGAGTTTCTTGAATTAGCTCAACATCTTCAGGCTGAATCATATAGAAAAGAATTAGAAGGCGAATCAATGGATAGTCCCGATCAAAATATGATCGACATGTTTAACGCTATGGTTGATGAGATGTTTGAGTATGGCAGGGATATTTTAAATAAAAAGAGACAATTTCCTGAAAATGATTTGTTGTCAGCTATTGCAAATGCAGAATTAGAAGGAGAAAAACTTAGTGATGAGTTCTTAGATGGATCATGGTTATTGATTATCTTTGCTGGAAACGATACCACTAGAAATACACTCAGTGGTGCAATAAAACTTCTTACTGAAAATCCTAGGCAAAAAGAAAAACTTCTTAATAACTTTGATCTTTTACCTAATTTTGTTCAAGAATCCATAAGAATGATCAGTCCAGTTATACACATGAGAAGAACCACTAAGGTGGATACTCAGGTAGGTGAGCAAAAAATGGGAGCCGGAGAAAAAATTATAATGTGGTATGGTGCTGCAAACAGGGACCCAAGCATCTTTGAAAACCCAAATGAATTTAATATTGAAAGACCAAACGCCGATAAGCATCTTGCTTTTGGGATTGGGAGACATACCTGCCTTGGCAAACCTATTGCTCTAATGCAATTACAAGAAGCCTACAAGCAGATTTTACAAAGATTTCCAGACATGAAGTATGACGGAGAATGGAAAATTGCACCGAATAACTTTGTTCATGCTATACAGGAAATGCCTGTCACTTTTACTCCAGAATCTAATTAAGATCTAAAGCAAAATTCTGCAAAATATCTAAATCTATAACACTAAGAGCTTCTTGATGAGTTCTTCGAAGGTAGAGTTTTGGTGCTGATGCGTGTTGGTATGCTTCCAACCAACGCATACTGCATAAACACCATGCATCACCTTCGTTTAAACCAGGAAAATTGAATTCAGGTCTTGGGGTTGATAAATCATTACCTTTCGATTTAGAAAATTCTAAAAAATCCTTTGTCATCAGCGCACAAACTAAATGAAGTCCGTGATCTAAAGGATGATGGCTGCAAAAACCGTCTCTTGTAAATCCAGTGATTGGATTGGTGCAACATTCACTAATTTCCTCACCAAATATATTCAACTGCGACATGTGCACATTATAGGTTTTGTTACATAGATTTGAAAAAATATTTATTAACCATACATATGGTATATGGATGTAAATAAATTTACTGAATCTGCAAGAAATTGCGTAATGCGTGCGCAAGGCAAAGCTGTTGCCTATGATCATAATATTATCAAGCCCTTACATCTACTTAGCGCTCTAAGTGAAGAGCAGATGATAAAAGAAATTTTAAGTTCAAATAAAATTGAGTCTGAGGGTCTGATTAGCTCTATCGAAAGCAATTTAAAGGATTTACCCTCCTCTAACTCATCCCAACTTCAAGGAATCGATAGAGATTCTTTAAAAATATTTCAAGAATCTGAAAAATTTATGTCTAGACTGGGAGATCAATTTGTCTCAATTGATAATTTATTTCTACAAACACTAAAATCAGGTTCATCTGAAATTGATAATGTTAATAAGAAAAACTCCATCAATGTTCAAGCCATAGAACAATACATTATTAAAAATAGAAGTGGGCAAAGGGTTGAATCAGAAACGGGAGAGAATACATTAAATTCTCTTGATAAATTTACTATAGACATAACTGAGCTTGCTCAATTAGGAAAGCTTGACCCAGTAATTGGTCGAAATGAAGAGATTAGACGTGCTATGCAAGTCTTGTCTCGAAGAACTAAAAATAATCCTGTCCTGATTGGAGAGCCAGGAGTAGGAAAAACTGCAATTGTTGAAGGCATCGCACAAAGAATTATTGATCATGATGTCCCTGAGGGGCTTAAAAATAAACGTTTACTTTCTCTGGATATGGCAGGCCTCCTTGCAGGGTCAAAATATCGCGGTGAATTTGAAGAAAGACTTAAATCCGTTCTTGATCAAATAAAGAAAATGCAGGGTGAGGTAATTTTGTTTCTTGATGAGCTACATACGCTTGTAGGTGCTGGTAAAACTGATGGAGCAATGGATGCCTCTAATATGCTTAAACCAGCTTTAGCGAGAGGCGAACTTCACATGATAGGTGCAACTACCCTTGATGAATATAGGCAATACATTGAAAAAGATGCTGCATTGGCAAGAAGATACCAAACAGTACTAATTGATGAGCCCACCATGGATGATGCTGTATCAATTTTAAGAGGTCTTAAAGAGAAGTATGAGATGCATCACGGTGTCCAAATTAAAGATGAGTCCTTAGTTTCAGCAGTCAATCTTTCTTCAAGATATATCAATGATAGATTTTTGCCCGACAAAGCTATCGATCTTATTGATGAGGCTGCATCGTTAATCCGTATGCAAGCAGATAGCAAGCCTGAAGATCTTGAACTAATTGATAGAAAAATAATGCAATTAAAAATAGAAAAAGAAGCCTTATCAAAAGAAACAAGTAAAAAATCAAAAAAAAGATTAGAAGAGATAATTGATCAACTAGCAAAACTTGAATCAGAATCATTAGATTTATCAAGCAGATGGAACTCTCAAAAAGAAAAAATTAACTCCGTTCAAAAAATACGTGAAGATCTTGATAAAGCAAAGCTGGATCTTTTAACTGCTGAACGAAATCAGGATTGGACTCGTGCAGGAGAAATTAAATATGGAACCATACCTAATTTAGAGGAAGCTATTGTTAATTCTGAAAAACTATCCAAGGATGCACTGATCAATGAAATGGTTACTGAGGGAGATATAGCTCAAGTTGTTCAACGATGGACTGGTATCCCGGTTTCAAATTTACTAGAGGAAGAAAAAGATCGACTGTTACAAATTGAAGAATATTTAAATAAAAAAGTTATAGGTCAAAAAGAACCTATTGAATCAATAGCTAATGCTATCAGAAGAACCAGAGCTGGACTTCAATCATCAAACAGACCCATAGGTTCATTTATGTTCTTAGGGCCTACAGGAGTGGGAAAAACTGAGCTTTCAAAAGCTCTAGCTAAATATCTTTTTAATGATAATGCATCCATGACCAGAATAGACATGTCTGAATATATGGAAAAACACTCAGTGTCTCGCATGATCGGTTCGCCTCCTGGATATGTTGGTTATGAACAAGGAGGCTCCTTAACTGAAAGCATTAGAAGAAAGCCTTACCAAATAATCTTGCTGGATGAAATTGAAAAAGCCCATCCTGATATTTTTAACATCCTTCTTCAAGTCTTAGACGATGGCAGACTTACAGATGGACAGGGCCGAACAGTTGATTTTTCAAATACCCTTCTCATTATGACCTCCAATATAGGAGCAGAACACTACCCTAGTGATAAGCCAGTTTCAGATTCAATTAAAAATAAAATTAATGATGAAGTTGATAAATCTTTTAGGCCAGAATTTTTAAATAGAATTGATGATATTCTAATCTTTAACTCATTAAACCAAGATCATTTAAAAGAAATTGTTGAACTGCAGATTGAAGAAATGAATGATTTGTTGGTATCTCAAGACTTAGTATTAAAAATTGATGACAAAGCTAAGGAATGGTTACTAAAAAAAGGTTTTGATAGTAAATTTGGAGCTCGGCCAATGAGAAGGACATTAGAAAAATATATACAAAATCCTTTATCCGAAATGATAATTCAAGAAAAAATAAAAAATGGTGACATCATTTCCGTTTCGGCAAATGATTTTGGGCTAGAATTCAAGACTTAACTCAATTAATTCTCCAGGCATAACAGTTACAAAATCTAGATTTTCTTTTTTGCTACTATTTTTTAGCCACTCTTTTGGTTCAAGAATAGGCTCATCGGATAAGATAAAAGTTCCCCAGTGCATACCTATGCTTTTGGTTGCCTCTAAGTCTATAGCAATTTGAATTGCTTCATCTGGTGTTACATGTGAATAACCTTCAAACCAATATGGAGAGTAAGCCCCAATTGGTATCAATGCCAGATCAATCTTCCCAAGCCGTTTTTTTATAATTTTGAAGTCATCTGAGTAACCGGTATCTCCAGCATGAAATAGACTTAAATTCTGATTTTCAACATGCCAGCTACCCCACAAACTTCTACTCTCATCAAATAACCCTCTAGCAGACCAATGTTTTGCTGGTGTAAATGTAAATGTAGTTCCATATAACTGGAAGTTATCCCACCACTTGAATTCAAAAGTATTATTTATGTTTTCATTAACTAGTAGTTTTTTATCACCCTCAGGAACTAAGAATATAGTTTCATCATTTATGTTTGATAGTTTGCTTAAAGATGCGATATCTAAATGATCATAATGATTGTGGCTAATTAAAACGATATCAATTTTTGGTAATTGATTTATCTCAATTGCCGGCGGAATCATGCGTTTAGGGCCAACAAATGAAAACGGAGAAACTCTCTCTGAAAAAACAGGATCAATGAGAATGTTTATCTCACCATTGTTGATAAGAAACGTTGAATGGCCAATCCAAATAGCAGCTTCAGTAATATCAACTTTAACATCATTTATTTCAAGAAACTCTATTTCTAGTGAGGCCGGTAAGTCTCTTTCAACTAACCACCTAACCGTTTCAAAAATTGATTTTTTGTACTGTGTTCCATCAGAATTTTGGTAGGTTTTATTGGAGCAAGAGCTAAATAGAAATATTAAAAATAAAAGACTAAATGCTCTTAACCATTTAATAAGTGAATTGGAGATGACCATGCTCTTTCTTGAATTGTTTTTTGCATATCAGGTCTAGGTGATACGCCCTCTCTAATTGCATCCCAAGTGGACCACCTGCAAGTTGGATTTTCTAATACTCGGACATAATAAAATGCTCTCGTATCTTTATCAAAATCAGGATCTGACCAAAAAGAAGAAAGTTCATTTGCACCGTTGTTTGAAATAGAGCATGTTTCAATATCAACTTTAGCGCCATTATCTGGACACCTATTTGTAAGCGGATCTACTTTTAATCCATCTGAGCAGACAACATCATAAACTTTTTCTTTAAGTTGATTATTCTCTATCCAACCCTTCACGATTTGAATCCTTTGCAACGCAGCGCTATCAAGGTCTCTAATTGCCCACACAAAGAAAGTGGGGTCTGTAGTTTCAGAATGTCTTAAATCACTGCCCATCGGAACACCATTTGAGTAAAGATATTCAATCAAATCTTTACTTTCAGCTTTTGTCTTGTCTAAGTCATAACCAGCAAAGAATCTGACTTTCATTCGTGGTCCTGAAGTTGCAAAAGTTTCCTTACGTCTAAAAGCTGAAAATATTGAATCTCGAGTATTTTCTTCTGCCCAAACTCCAGCTAAGCCAGCTGCGCCCCAATAAATACTAGAAGAATTAAAATAATCCTCTCCACCGATATTAATAATCAGCCCATCATCACCGTCGGTATTTTGATGTTCATCTCTATGCTCAATTAGTTCAGGAGAGGAAATTGGAACTGATCCTCTAAGTTCACTTGAACTATCCAATAAGCCTATTTTGGAAAAAAAATTATATTCTTCTTGAGATGAAGCAGCAGTATGAGTATCACTAGAGCCAATAAAACCAAATTTATAAGGATTGTATCCTTTTGCCTCTTCCATTTTTATTCCATTCAATAAAGCCTCTCTAACATAACTGCCTTTTATTTTTGAAGGTTCAGTGGTGGCAACCTTAAATGGCATAATCTCAAAATCAGCCCATTCATCATTTTTTGAGAAAGCTGGATGAGTATCAGAGGTACCTTTTACTTGTGTGATTTCAACTATAGGTTCATTTCTCATTCTTTGCGATGCATAAACATTATCAAATCTGCCGCCTTCAGTTTTTTTAAGTGCAAACATAGCGCCATCAGAACCATTTGAATTATGCGGAATAGCAATACTATCAATTCCATCCTCTCTAATTAAATCCATCCACTCCCAGAGGGCTTCAGGATTATTATTATTTGCTCTTGAGAATGGTAAAGCAGGAACTTTATTCCCATTGCCTCTAAAAATAACGTTTCTGTGAAGGTTTCCCATATTATTAGTAGAAGCTGTATATTCATAACCAAGGAATGTGGTGAATTTACCAGGATCATTGTGTCTTTCTGCAGCCTCAATAGTATCCAACCATGCATTTCTTGAAACTTCATTTACGTAATCTATGTCCAAATCACCAGAAACTAGTGAAGTTACTGCGTTTAGAAGGAAGGCCCCAAAGGCATCCCTGCGTTGCTCAAAGGTAGATGCATTTCTATTGCCCTCTGCATTAATATCTCTTACTGCTCTTGATGCTTTACTAAGATAATATTCAGTTCCAGGAGTAGCTGCTTCAGCAACCTGTCCAATAAATGTTCCATGATCTGTAACTGAATAGAAATCTAATGGTTTTTTTAAACCGACTTTAAATCCTGCAGGATGTTCAATTACTTTTCCTTTTGCAAATTCATATGCATCATCTGGAGTGGCTATTGTTCCAAAAATGTAGGCATCAAAGGAATACCTGGTATGAACATGAAGATCACCGAATAGAGCAACCCTTTGAGAGCTTTGTTTTGGATCAGGATTGATATATGGATCAATTACTTGTCCATTCCAATCTCTTGGAGTTTGTGAATTTAAGGCAATTCTTGCACCTGCAATATTAATAAAATTATCTTGATCAGCATCTTCAGAAAGGCCGTCATTATCAGAACAATTAACTAAAAAAGAAAAAATAAATCCGCAGATAAAAAATTTTTTTATCATAAATCCCCCAAATGATGATTAATATATTGACATCATTAATGTCATTAAACAAGCTCAAAAATAATGATTATTTTGAACTTAAGTAGTAATAAATTTTTTCTTTTATTGTTTTCTCAATAACATTTAAACCTTTATAGATTTTAATGCTTTCAGGCATTACTTTAATTGCGCTCATCAAAGATTCTGGTGCACCTTTAATTTTCAAAACTTCCATCAATGGATAGTTGTGCACTCCAATAGTAAACATAATTGCACTTGAGTCATTGAGCTTTCTAAATGTTTGTCTTTCTACTCGAAGAAATAATTCATTAGTTTTGTTAATTGATTCTGGATATCTTGGATGAAAAAATAATTTTTCTGAAGGGTAAATTGACCAGTTAAATCTTTCAAAAATTCTTGATGCGGGAAGCTTATTTAAAAAACTATTCACTTTAGTGCTTAAGGTTTTCTCATAACCAGGGACTGGTTCGTGGATAATATCTAATGATTTATTAATTTTAGATTTTAGATCCCAATTTGAAGGTGAAAAAACTGCTGCGCTTCTTAAAATATAATTTTCACTTTCCGGAACAAGAATAAGAATATCCTCTGGTATTAAACTAGACATTAACTCAAGGTCTGTTTTTTTACTTGAGTTAATTTGACTAGAAAAATCATCTAAATAGATATCAATAGACTGGTTCTTAAATTTATATTCATCTTCATAATAGGTGCTTAGATAAGTTTTAAGTGCTTCAAAGAATTTTATGTTGGCTGATTGAAATTCGTAATTCTCAAATAAAATTTCATGAGAAAAATTTTCTAGAAGCTCGATCTTATTCTTAAAAGAATTCCTTAAAGATTTAATCTCAAGCCAAGACTCCTCCCTCACCTCGTTAAGACCCATATGAAGGACATCAGGATTGGATAAAAATGGTAAATGCATACGATTTAATCTAGACATATCCATCATAGACATATTAAAGTAATTTTTAAAACAAAATGTATTCAGATGTTAGGTAAGATTTCTTTTGATCAAGTAGTAAATGCGTGCTCGCAAAATGGACTTAGGTTTACATCTTCCAGACAAGAAATTATGTCTGTCCTGATTAATTCAAGTAAACCTAAAAGTGCTTATCAGATCCTTGAAAAAATTCAAAAAAATTCTCCATCAGCAAAACCAGCTACTGTTTACAGAGGACTAGACTTTCTCTGCAAGCATGGATTTGCTCATAGAATTGAATCAAATAATGCATATGTAGCATGCGCAAGTTCTAGTAACTGTGATTCAGCTCAATTTTTAATTTGTGAGTCTTGCGATAAAACTTTTGAATTTCACTCTCACAAATTTTCTAACGAAATTTCTGACCATGCTAAAAAAGAGAATTTTACCATCACCCATAAGATGCTTGAAATTAAAGGAATATGTAGGGAGTGTAGATAATTGAGATTAAAAAATAAGGTCTCCATCATAACTGGAGCTGCAAGTGGTATCGGCAAAGAGAGTGTTCTTAAGTTCCTCGATGAGGGATCTAAAGTTGTTGCAGCAGATTTAAATACTGAAGCCCTAAATAATCTTAAAAACGAAATTGATCATTCTGATGAAGTATTTGAAACCTTTGAGTGTGATGTATCTTCAGATGAAGCAATTAAAGACCTTGTAGGTTTTGCTATTAAAAAATTTAATAAGCTAGATGTTATTTTTAATAATGCTGGCATTGGAGGCGCATTTGGTCCTATTACTGAGATTAACCTTAATGATTGGCAGCGAACAACATCAATTTTATTAGACTCTGTATTCTTGGGTATTAAATACGCAGCAAAAGAAATGCAAAAAAATTCTTCAGGTGGATCAATTATAAATACCTCATCTATAGCTGGTATGGCAGCTGGTTCAGGACCACAGGCTTATTCAGCAGCCAAGGCAGCGGTCATTAACTTAACTCAAACAACCGCACATGAATTAGGTGAAAATAACATTCGAGTAAATTCTATTTCGCCTGGGGTTATTTCAACTCCCCTTTTACAAACAGTACTAGGAGATGATCGAGATTCAAATAAAGCACTTCTTGATCAGCCACTTGAAGCGAAAGGCATGCCAATTGATATTGCAAATACTGCACTGTTTCTAGCTTCTGATGAATCTAAATTTATAACTGGAATTAATATTTGTGTTGATGGTGGATTAACATTGGATAGAAGTGGTCTTATGAAACAGGCTGCTGAAGAATACGATAAGTTAGATATGGGTCCAGTAACAGGACTAAATATGGGATCTACTGGTCAAGAAAGTACCATTGAACCTATTGATGACAAAGATTAGCTAATATCTCCTATTTGTTCCTTATATTCTTTTAACTCTTTCTTTACTAAAGGCGCTAGTAAATACAATCCGATGATATTTGGTATTGCCACAATAAAGATTATGGCATCTGATATTTTAAGGACACTATCAAGATTTATCATGCAGCCTAAAACAATAAAAATACAAAAAATTACTTTAAATATATTCTCAATAAAGGGTGAATTTCCAAATAAATAAGTCCAGCCTTTCATTCCATAGTAAGACCATGCAAGCATTGTAGAGAATGCAAACAATATAGCGATAAAGGATAGCGGTAAACTTGAGCCTGGGATAGTAGAATCAAATGCCTTCGATGTTAGCGCCACTCCCTCAATATTAGATGCACTTAATGAGGGATCGTAAACCGTAACCAATATTACCAATGAGGTCATGGTACAAATTATGATTGTATCGATGAGTGGTTCTAGTAATGCAACATAACCTTCTGTTATTGGTTGATTTGTCTTAACTGCAGAATGTGCAATTGCTGAGGATCCCAGACCAGCTTCATTTGAAAAAACTGCCCGCTGAAATCCAATTATCATTACCCCAATCATTCCACCTGCTACTGATGATTTACTAAAGGCCTCACGAAAAATTGATTGTATTGCTGATGGAAGTTCATCTAGATTAAATAAAATTATGATTAAACAAGCGATCACATAGAAGATTGCCATAAATGGCACTAAAGTAGATGTCACTTTAGCAATACTTTTTATTCCTCCTAGAATAACAATAGCTACCATGCCTGAAATAGCCAAACCAAATAACCAACCCTTATCAGCAAAAAAACTACTCTCGTAACCAGTTAGAAAAACAAATTGCTCAAAAGCTTGATTGGATTGAAACATATTCCCAATTCCAAGACATCCAATAGTAATTGCAGCTGCATAAAAAATTCCCAATCCCCTGCCTAAATTTTTATATCCATGCTTTTTAAATCCATGTTCTAAGTAATGCATCGGGCCACCTGATATAGATCCATTCTCATGAACACGTCTAAATAAGACACCAGCCGTACATTCAATAAACTTTGTGGTCATGCCAAGAAAACCAGCAACAATTAACCAAAGAGTTGCACCAGGTCCTCCAATTGAAATTGCTATTGCCACTCCACCAATGTTTCCAATCCCAACAGTACCGGATACTGCAGTCGATAAAGCTTGAAAGTGAGAAACTTCACCGTCAGCTTTGGAATTAAATTTTCCTGTAACTAGATCAATAGCATGCTTTAAGCCAAAAAGATTAATGAATCTAAAATAGAAGGTAAAAAATATACCCGCAAAGATTAGCCACAAAACAATCAGGGGGAAGTCTTGATCAAAAATTTTAATCTCATAAAAAATAAAGCTTGATAATAATTCAGCAAAAGGCTCAAAGAATTTGTCTATGGCTCTATCAATGTTCATGAACAATTAATTTTTATTGATTGGTTTTTTGATGTATAAAATATATTTAGTTCATATCATAATTAAATTGTATTTATTAACCAATTCTAAGATGCTTCAAGAATGTTAAGGGTTGCCATTCTCAACTGTGACTTCATAAAAAAAGAATTTGCTGAGACTTATGGTCAGTATCCTGAAATGTTTAGGCATATCATTAAGACCTCTGGATTAACCTTTATTTACGAGTCCTTCAACATTCTCGACTTTGATTACCCAACTAGCCTTAATGATTTTGATTTATATCTAATCACCGGAAGTAAGGCTAGCGTATACGATGATGAAGAATGGATTCTAAATCTTTTTGAGTTTGTTAGATCATTAGATAACGCAAAAAAAAATATATTAGGTTTTTGTTTTGGCCATCAAGTTATTGCCCAAGCATTAGGTGGTCATGTTCAAAAGCATCCTGAAGGCTGGCATGTTGGTGCCAATGAATTAATAACATCTGATCCTGCATTTAATACTTCTTATCAACTTCTTTTCAGTCACCAGGATCAAGTCATTGAATTACCAAATAGAGCAAAACTAATAGGGAGTGCTAAAGAATGTAAATTTTGTTTGATGAAAATAGACAATCATATTTTATCTACTCAAGCGCACATTGAACTAAGTAATAAATATGCAAGCGAACTTTACGAATCAAGGAAAGAGCTCATTGGAAATGAAAAATATAGTGCTGCTATCAATAGCATGAAGCAAGAATTAGATACTCAGCAATTTACCAACGACGTTTTTACTTTCTTTCTTAATCAATAAGGTGTATCGCCATCAACAGTAATTCTCTCCAAAAGCCTATGCGCTGGGAAATAATCATTGATAGGTTTGTGTTGGGTGCATCTGTTATCCCAAATAGCGATGGCATTTGGTGTCCATGAGAACCTGCAAGTAAATTCAGGAGTAATTGAGTGCTCATACAAAAACTTTAAGAGTGCATCGCTCTCTTGTTTAGAGAGCTCATTGATTTTAGTTGTAAAGAGAGGGTTCACAAAAATAGATTTTTTTCCTGTTTGGGGATGAGTTCGTATAACAGGATGACAGACTGGAGGATTTTCTTCGATAGCATCCTTAAGTCTTTCACGGCCTCCTGGCTCCGCAATACTTTCTTTGAAGCCATATGAAAAGTCATGCTCTGCAGTCTTATCGCTGAGAAAAGACTGCATTGCTGGTGACAGGTTTTCATATGCTCCATTCATACTTGACCACATCGTATCTCCGCCCTTTGGAGGACATATTTTTGATCTAAGAATTGAGCATAAAGGTGGGCTTTTTAGAAAAGTCATATCAGTGTGCCATGACTCAATTTTTGTTGGTTTTTCAGCTGTGCTTTCAAGAATAGTTATTTCAGGATAGCCATCAGGAGAACTATAAGCTGGATGAGATTGGAGTGATCCAAAGTGTTCAGCAATTTCTTTATGTTGTTGCCAAGAAATATCTTGATCTCTAAAGAAAATTACTTCATGTTCTAATAGTAACTCCTCAATTTCATCCAATACTGATTTGTCTAGATCGCTAGTTAAATCAACCCCACTGAGCTCAGCACCAATACATCCAGATATTTTTTTTACCGAAAACATATCTAGATTTTATAAATACAATAGCTGGAGAACAATAATTTTTTTATCTAACTTATAATAAACATAATTGCGCCCGTAGCTCAGCTGGATAGAGCACTTGGCTTCGAACCAAGGTGTCGGGAGTTCGAATCTCTCCGGGCGTGCCATTTACTTGAATATGTAACAATATGATTAAAGTAACTTTATGTTTAATTTTTTTAGTAATGACTACTATGATTCATGGATATGACAGGTTAACAGGTGAACCTTTTGCCAGTAGATCAGAGGTTATTGGTCAAAATGGCATGGTGGCAACCAGCCATCCACTGGCTACTCAGATTGGACTCGATATTCTTAAAAATGGAGGTAATGCAATTGATGCAGCTATTGCAGCTAATATTGCATTGGGCCTCATGGAGCCAACCGGAAATGGAATTGGTGGAGACTTATTTGCAATTGTCTGGAGTGCAAAAGATAAAAAGCTGTATGGATTAAATGCATCTGGTCCAGCACCACAAGATATTTCTATTGACTATATTAAATCCAAGGGATTGAAAAAAATCCCCTCTTTTGGGCCGTTACCAGTTTCAGTTCCTGGAGCTGTTGATGGGTGGATCAAGCTCCACGAAAGATTTGGCAATACTGATTTTGAAAATCTTTTTGAACCGACGATTAAGTATGCTCAAGAGGGTTTTCCAGTTACAGAGACAATTGCTTATTATTTTGAGAGATCAAAATCCAGATATTTAGACTTTCCAAATTTCAAAGAAACCTGGATGCAATCTGGGGATACTCCAAAAAAAGGGGAGATTTTTAAAAACCTAGATCTAGCTAAAACTCTTGAAGAAATTTCAAAAACAAAACGCAAAAGCTTTTATGAAGGCAGATTGGCTAAGGAGATTGCAAGATTTATAAAAGATCAAGGCGGTTTTCTTTCATTCGAAGATATGTCTAATTATCAATCTGAATGGGTTGAACCTGTTAGCTCAAATTACCGAGGATACGATGTTTGGGAGCTACCACCGAATGGCCAAGGTATAGCTGCATTACAAATTTTAAATATACTGGAAGGTTTTGACCTCAAATCCATGGGTCTTAATTCAGCTGAGTATGTTCATCATTTTGTTGAGGCTAAGAAGATAGCATTTGCAGATAGAGCTAAATATTATGCTGATCCCAAATTTAATAACATTAATATCGAGTACCTCATTTCAAAAGAGTATGCGGAACTCAGAAGAAGGGAAATTAACGCATCAAAGGCCTCACAAACTGATTCAGCCGGTGTTTTAAAAAATGGAGATACTATTTACCTCACTACTGCAGATAAGGATGGAAATATGGTGTCTTTGATCCAAAGTAATTACAGAGGTATGGGTTCAGGGATGATCCCAAATAATCTTGGTTTCATGTTGCAGGATAGAGGTGAGCTCTTCAGCTTGAACCCAGATCATGCGAACTCACTCATGGGTGGCAAAAGACCATTTCATACAATTATTCCAGCATTTGTGACTAAGGATGGTGAGCCATTTTTAAGTTTTGGCGTTATGGGTGGAGCTACTCAACCTCAGGCTCATGCTCAAATAATGATTAACCTAATTGACTTTGAAATGAACCTTCAAGAAGCTGGTGATGCTCCCAGAATCGTTCATTCAGGCTCTTCTCAGCCAACTGATGAACAAATGCTTGATGGTGGCTACATAAGTTTGGAGAGCGGATTTGAAGATACAGTTATAGATGAATTAGAAAAAAAAGGTCATGCAATCAAATACGATAAAGGAGTATTTGGAGGCTACCAAGCAATCATGAAGATAAACAATGTTTATTTCGGCGCCTCTGAAAGTAGAAAAGACGGTCAGGCCTCAGGATATTAATTTTCTTTAGCTGAGGAGTTTGAAAAGTAAATTCCTAAGAGGATTAAAATAAATCCTATTGAAATAATTAGTGTGATTTGCTCATCTAAAAAGATACTGCCCCATAAAATACCAAAGGCTGGTATTAAATAAGTGACGGTAGAAGTTCGCACAGCCCCTATTCTTTCTATCAATCTCACATAACCCAAGTATGCAACCCCAGTTGAAATGATGCCTAACCATAATAATGAAAGTATTGTTTCAGTCTTTGGAAAACTATTGGGAACATTAAAAAAAGCAAAAGGTGTTATTAATAAAGCACCAAAAAACATTGACCAGCCAATCATCACAAATGCATTCAAATTAGATGCATATCGCTGGATGTAACAACCACAAAAAGAATAACAAAAAGCTCCGACCAAGCATGCAATGCTAGAAACGAATGTAGTTGAAGCATTAGCAGGATTCACAAGAACTAAAATTCCTAAAAAACCTAGTAAAAGACCCACGGCTTGTAAATAACTTACCCTGTTCTTGAGCCAAAAATAAGCAAGCACTGTTGTCATTAATGCTGTAGTTCCATTTAATATTGCCAGCATATTTGAATTGGCCCCTAAAGATGCATAGGCAAACATAGTAAATGGAAGAGCATTATTCATAATCGCTAGAATAAAAATAGAGTTAAAGTGACTCTTAAAAAGTTTGAGATATTTCTTTTGTAGTAAGAAAGGGAGAAATAATAAGCCGGCTAAATAAAGTCTTACGGTCACTAACATCACAGGACCAAGGTCAGGTGCAGCTATTTTTATAAACATAAATGCGCTCCCCCAAACTGCTGCAAGGAGAATAAGTGTAATCCAGTCTTTAATGTGCATTGAGATAAAAAGAAGCCTCCCTAAGGAGGCTTCAGCTGTTAAAAAATTATGATTAACAGTCGGAAATTAAATCTTACCTTGTGTCAAAAGGCAGACCTCCAATTTCCTAGTTCTAAATAAATACTAATAGGACCACCTCCTTCATCAGGGTATTGACACTAGCGCAGCATAATCCCCTTTTAACTATACTGAGCGACTACCTAAGAAAATTATAGCTTACTAATTAAAAAATTAAATAAGTTCTGGTTGATAGTATTGATTATTCGATTGATTGATCATTAATGGGTTTGGCAAATCTTTTTCAACACTATCAATATAATTGTCTGAAAGATAATTATGAGCTTCTATGCGATCACCTTTGAAATATTTAAAGGCAATAGTATTTAAAGCAGCCGTCTTATCAATTGCTTTGTTATATTCTTCCCTAATGGGATCTGCGAAATTAATTGTTATTAAATTATTCATAATACTGTATATTTATACAGTATTTAACTATGAACTGAATTCCTTGTCAATAAGCACTGCTAAAAATAGGCAGGGGATATCACTTTCAACTGACCAAGCATGGCTGGTGCCTTGTTGGATCACAACATCATATGGATTCAGTACAACCTCATCACTATCAAGAATTAATCTAGCTTTCCCTTCCAATAAGACTATGTAATCAACTGTCTTTGTAAGGTGCATGCCAGGATGTTTTGCAGTATCAGTACGTTCATGTGAAGCTCCAATCGTCTCGAATGCAGCGGCAAAAAAAGCCTCCATTTCCTCTGGTGAATAATTATCATTCTTTGGTGGAAGCTGAAAATATCTAAATTTAGTTCCACCTGTGGGAGGTGATAATTTAATTCCCTCCCTATGTCTGGCCTTTGAGCTAGTGCGATCAAGGTCTTTGTTATCCGTTTCCCAGAGTTCTGTAAATGCTGAGCCCTCTAGATCAATGCTTGGCTCTAAGATGTCATCTGCAATGATGATTGATTTATTGTTACTATCAACGCCTGTAACAATTCTTTTAGGTCTAATTTTCATTATTTTGATGTTAATCTATTTAGTGAGTATCTAAAAGGGCTGAGCAAATTAACGGAATGGATAAGATATCTTATTTAGAAAATATAGAAGAGATCAAAAGATTAAAATATTCTTATTTTCAAGCCTGTGATATTAATAACCTTAATCAAATCAAGAAAATCTTCGCAACTGGAAATCTATATATAGACTTTGAGAACTTTGGCTGCTTTACTGATTTAGACTCTTTTTTGGAGCAATACAAAAAACAATCAATTAAACGAAATCAAGTAGAATGCCATTACGGTAAGAATCCTATCTTCAAAAAAATAGATAATTCAATTTTGGGTATTTGGGCCCTAGACTATTATCTTTTCCAAACAAAAAAACAACTAATGACTAATATTACTGGCTCTTATGAGGACCTATATATTTTAGAAAATGGTCGCTGGGTAATAGAAAAATCAAAATTTAGAAGAAATTCTATGAAGACTTTTGATGTATCTAATGTAATAAATCTAAAGAAAATTAATTAAGACTTAAATAGATTATCAATATTCTTAAATGCTTTAACCTCTATAAAGTTTCCTGAAGGATCTTTAAGAAAAAAAGTGGACTGCTCGCCATCAGTGTTTTTAAACCTTGTCCTTGGCTCAATATAGAAATCAATTTCTGAGGCTTTAACATTCTTGGTAACTGAGTAAAACTCATCAACTGATAGAACAATTCCAAAGTGCGGAAATGGAACATCATCTCCATCTACATGATTAAATCCTTCATTGGCTTCGAAATCCTTATGCTTGTGAAGCACAAGCTGATGTCCATAAAAATTAAGATCAATCCAACTCTTTGCAGATCTACCAAAGCTAATTGGAAAAATTGATTTATAAAATTTGACCGATTTTTCAAGATCGTGAACTGGAATTGCTAAATGAAAAGGTTTCATGTTCATTCTTAAATTTTTTTTCTAGTATAATTGATACTCAATTAAAGTACTCTCTTGGGGTTATTATGAAAACATTCTTTAAATTCTTTGGCGCAGCATTTGGGTTAGCTTTTTTAGTTTGCTCAATATATGTTGTGAATCTTTTTTCATCAAAGCCATTTTCTTTAGATCATTATCTAGCAAAAGACTTAATTGTTAACCTAGTTGATTCTCCTGAGTATATGACCTACATAGGAATTGTTGATTTTTTAAACCCTATTACTAAACACAACAGTAAACTTTCAAATAACACCCTAGAGGATTCTGAAGCAGATCACATTGATACGATTAAACATTTACAAATATTAAATTCTTATACAGATGATGATTTAACTGAAGACCAAATTATTACTAAGAAAATAGCTGTTTTTGATACTGAAAACGATATTAACGGATTTGAGAACTTTAGATTTCATAGTTACCCGATTAATCAAATAGGCGGAGCACATTTAAATGCTGTTGAGTTTATGACAGATATCCATCCTATTCGTAATAAAAGAGAGGCCAATGATTATCTTAAACGTGTGAGCCAGATAGGAGCATCAATGGACAATCTATTGCTTTGGTTCGATGAGCAAGCAAAAACCGGCATCTATCCTCCAACATTTGTCTATGAGCATGTAATAAATCAATTGTCTGAAATACTTAGCAACCCATCCAATCCCCTTCTAGAGGTTTTTGGAAGGAAAGTAAGGGAGCTAGGTTTATCAGATTCTGAAGTTAATTCACTTGAGGCAGAACTTTCTAATATTATTGAAGAAAGCTTCAATCCAGCATATCGAAGACTTCTAGATAGAATGATTGCAGATAAATCAAATTCGAATTTAAATCATGGCGTTTGGTCTTTACCTAATGGTGATGAATTTTATAAGTTAAGAATCCGAACCTATACAACTACGGATTACAGCCCCCAAGAAATTCATGATATAGGACTAAGTGAAGTTAAGAGAATAAGTGAGCGCATAGCAGAAATATTTAATGAATTAGGATACGACAACAAAAAACCTGTTGGGCTTTTACTTAATGAATTGAATGAAAGTCCTGATTTTCTCTATGCAGACACCGCAGATCGAAAAGAAATTGTGATAAGAGACTATACAGAAATGGTTGCGGAGGCTGCAAAAAAAGTAGAGCCCTACTTTGAAAGAATGCCTAAAGCAAGTGTTGAGGTGAGGCCTGTTCCTGAATATTCTGAACAAACGGCTGCAGGAGGTTATTACCAAGGGCCCAGCCTTGATGGCAAAAGACCAGGTGTCTTTTACGCTAATCTGTATGATATTAAGCAGACTCCGACTTACAGCATGATGGCGCTGACTCTTCATGAGGCAATCCCAGGTCATCACATGCAAATTGCATTAAATCAAGAAAATGAAAATCTAACACTTTACAGAAAACAAGGCTACGGAACATCTGCTTTTAGTGAGGGATGGGCTTTGTATGCTGAAAAATTATCTATGGAAGTTGGGGTAGGTAGAGATTTATATGATGAACTTGGGATTTTGCAAAGTGAGATATTTAGGGCGGTAAGATTGGTGGTTGATACTGGCATGCATTATAAAAGATGGACTAGAGAAGAAGCTATGAAATACATGAAGGAAAAGACTGGGATGTCTGATACCGAAGTCCGAACTGAAATTGAAAGATATATTGTTTGGCCTGGACAGGCTCTTAGTTATAAAGTTGGGATGCTTAAAATTCTTGAATTAAGAGAAAGAGCAAAAAATGCTCTTGGTGAAAAATTTGACATTAAAAAATTCCATACGATTGTGCTTGATAATGGTAATCCTCCTTTATTTATTTTGGAGGAACTTGTAGATGATTGGATTGAAGCAAGTGCTTAATTAAGTAAATTTAATTAGTGATTCTCTTTTGTCAGTGGGTGATTGCTCTAAAGATATTACATTCTTAGCCGTTAGCTTCTTTATTGTCTTATAAACCGTTGATCTAGACATACCACTAACTTCCACTACATCAGTAATGTTACATATGTTATTTTTAGTTTTAAGCTCAACCATGGTGTGCACAACTTTTTTTTCATTTGGTGAGAGTGTATGAACTTTGAGATGTTTTTCGATCTCATTAAGCTTTCTTAGAAAGTAGCTAAACTCGGAAATTAGGGATGTCATGATATGTATTATGATAATACATAAATTTAAATAACTGAAATAATTTTAGTTAGTTTTACCTTAAGGTAAAGATAGTTAAATTGTTATAATGTAGCAGTGAAAAATAAACTAAATCTAATTGAAGACCTCATTCTCTCAGAATTAAGAGTGTTTAATATGATGCAGTTTTTTAGAGGGTTTATTACTGATACGGAATCAAGACTTATTGTCTATGAAGTTTATTGCAGAGATAGAGATAATGCAGAACCTATTAATGTTAAATGGGTTGAACAACAATTAGAGGTTTCGTTTCCCACTGCCTTTAAAATCATTGAGAAATTAATAAATGAAGGTTTTTTAAAGAAATCAAGAGGAGCGAAAGATAAGAGATCTTACACACTTCACCCAACAAATGCTCTTAAAGAAGGAATCAAGACATACACAATGATGTGGTTAGAGAAGGCTATTGAGCTTGGTTTAATTCAAATGAATGGTAAGGAAAAAAAAGAACTCTACAAACATGTAAAGATCAAAGCAGGTGCTGTTAAATTTGATGAATTTACTCAGGAACTTCAATCAAAACTCCATAACGATTTAATTAATCTTAACGACTGATTGGCGGAGAGACGGGGATTCGAACCCCGGATACGGTTGCCCGTATACTGCCTTTCCAAGGCAGCGCATTCGACCACTCTGCCATCTCTCCTTTTATTCTGCTAATAGAATCTCTAGGTTATCTGCCTTTTCTATAAGAGCATCGATTGGTAGCGAGGAGGCATTATCTCTTTTTGTCTTTAGCAAATCTACTTTTTCTTGACCGGTAATTAATAAAACCAATTTCCTAGATTTTAAAATTTCATTAAGTGATAAGGTAATTCTTGGAACTTCTGGATATCCAGAATCTACTCTGATAACCGGATCAGTGGAATCAATTGCCTCATCAAGATTAGACATAAATGGAAAAATAGATGCAAAATGTCCGTCTGTTCCCATTCCTAGAATGGCAAGATCATGTGATGGAATTTCATTTAATTTTGAAGGTAAGGATAAATCATGCAAGCTTAAAATTTGATCTTGATTATAAGTATTGAGGTATTTTCTTATCATTCCTTCATTAGAGAGTGAATCAGCAACGGGCACCCTCCTTTCATCAGAGGGTATAAAAGTACATAACTTACTTTGCTGCGGAAGAGAGCCAAAGGAAGAGTAAATTTGTTTTGGCGTGCTACCTCCGGATAATAAGATGCTTGCTTTGGAATTATCGTTAATCGTTTGAAGTAATAAATCTAAAACAAACTGATTTAACGCCTCAACAGAATGAAAGTTTTTACTATTGGAAAGTGTCATGAATATTCTTTTTAGGATATTTCTTTGTAAGGGATCGAATTGGATTAATATCTATTCCACCTCTTCTCATGAACCTTCCAATTACGGTTAGTGATTTTAGATTGAGTGAGAAGCTGAGATACGAACATATATCCTCAATACAGCGCTCATGAAACTCGCCTTTAGTTCTGTATGTCAACAAATGATCGATGATCTCCTTGCTTGGAGTTACTTTACTTTTGTGTTGAATGTAGATTGTTGCAAAATCTGGTTGAGAGGTAACCGGACATAAAGATCTAAAACCATTGAATCTCAATAAGTTACCATTATTTTTTTGGACTTTAACATACCGTAAACTCTTTGATTTAACAGAGTAATCTTTTCTGATCATTGCCTTAACAATCACATTTGATTTGGTGATATTCGATAAATCTTTTGTAATTTTGGTAATGACGATATTTTGCGTTGATATAAAGTCACTGTATGAATTTAAATAAAGCTTAAGTGATTTTGACTCAACAGTTCTTTTTGAGCTTGCTGGTATTCTAATTTCTAATGGTAATAAAAGAGGTTGATTGCTTTTTGATAAGAAATTAAATTCATAGGCATTCCAGATATCTTCTCCGAACATTTCTTTTGAGGGCTTTCTATTGATTGCATCAAGTATACTCTCGCTAGGAGATTTAAAGGTTGTATTTTTTTTACCTAAGAATTTAGGTTTCACTGTCTTATGCCCGTTCCTTTCTTAAGAAGATGAAGTGCTAAAGCACCGAAAAGGATAATAAAAAATACCTGCATGATAAGAGAAAATGAAACTGAAATATCACTTACACCTAGCATGCCCTGCCTGAAAGTATTTACAACATAAAGCATTGGATTTACTAGAGAAACTTTTTGCCAAAATTCTGGCAAAATTGTAATCGAATAAAAAACCCCACCCAAATAAATTAGAGGTGTTAATACAAAGGTTGGGACCACTGAAATATCATCAAAAGTATCAGCATAAATGGCGTTTAAGAATCCCATCAATGAGAACAATATTGCGGTGAGAATCAGCACTGAAATAGTTAGCAAAGGATCTACAATGGTGAAGTCTGGATAGAAAAATAAACTGAC
>ENA-OSEY01000274-OSEY01000274.1-marine-metagenome-genome-assembly--contig:-NODE-274-length-37686-cov-3.869765_pt1 | contig 37686 bp, 30 predicted proteins | sample MGYA00248465_ERZ534230 | MGnify/ENA primary metagenome ERZ534230 (study PRJEB26409, sample SAMN06344110) | marine metagenome | isolation source: Sea water from surface | place: Atlantic Ocean:Southern... | reverse complement strand
TTTATCTGGTCAGGGTCTTGTCCAAACAGCACTTCAAAATTACGAGAAGGCTATTGAAAGTTATATTGAAGCGCATAAAATATATCCGGCTATGATAACAAATTTAATAATGATTGAAAAACTCAAGACTCTAATTCAAAAAGAAAGCATATAATGGTAAATACAAGTGCTTATATTATTTTAGTTGTTGCAGTTGTACTTGGTACCGCAGCAAATGGTTTTGCAAAAAGTGCACAAGGATTTACTTTGTTAATACCAAGCATGATAACTGCAATAAGTATAATTGGATGTATGTTTGCCCTATCAGTTGTGATGAAATCAATTCCTGTAGGAGTTACATATGCTTCTTTTGCTGGACTTTGTATAGTTGCAACAAGTTTAGTGGGATTTGTCAAATTTAACCAGATACCAAATATTTTTGTAATAATTGGACTCGGATTAATTGTCGCTGGTGTTTTAATGGTCAATTTATTGGGTAAAACCAACTTATAACTCAAATTGACAAAAAAGTTCGTTGAAAAACATTAAGAACTATTTTATATTTAGAATAATTCTTCACCTTTACATTATGGGATACTAAATAAAATTCGTGATATTCATCTAAGAAGTTTCTTAAATCAACAAATCTTGAAAATATAGCATCAGAGTCAATCCAGAAAATAATTTTGTTTTTTTTATTTAGAAAACAAATTGTTCACTTATTTAAATCTTTAAAAGCAAAGACTTGAATAAAATTTGGAATTCGTTCCATAGTAATTATATTTGAAGAAGTTCTTTATAACTTATCCAGAAAGATGGAGGGATACGGCCCAATGAAATCTTAGCAACCCCAAAAAGGTAGGTGCTAATTCCGGATTACTTTAATGTAAATCAAGATAAGAGATAATAGAATTTAAACATATTAATATTAAATCTCTTTCCATTGAAAGAGATTTTTTTTTGCAGTTAATGAAGCGAATACAAGAAGTTATTAAAGAGAGAATTTTAGTACTGGATGGGGCTATGGGAACCATGATTCAGCGACACGATTTACAAGAAGCTGATTTTAGAAAGAACTGGTTTGAAAATCACCAAAGCTCATTAAAAGGCAATAATGATTTACTAAGTTTAACAAGACCTGACATCATTGAATCTATACATCGAGCTTATTTTGATGCAGGTGCAGATATCGTTGAAACTAACACCTTTTCTGGGACTAGTATTGCCCAAGCAGATTACAACTTAGAAAAATATGCGTATGAAATTAATTTTCATGGGGCTCAAATAGCCAAAAAAGTAGCTGAAGAGTTCACAAAAAAGAACCCAACTAAGCCTCGATTTGTGGCTGGTTCAATGGGCCCTACAAACAGAACAGCATCTATTTCTCCTGATGTAAATGATCCTGGATTTAGAAATATCAATTTTGATCAATTAGTTGAAGCCTATAAAGAGCAAGTTAAGGGATTGATCGATGGAGGTGTTGATATTCTTTTAGTTGAGACAGTATTTGACACATTAAACGCTAAAGCTGCATTATTTGCAATTGAACAGTCTTTTATTGAGATGGAAATCAGGGTACCTATAATGGTTTCTGGTACAATAACAGATGCAAGTGGCCGAACTTTAACAGGTCAAACAACTGAAGCATTTCTAATTTCAATCTCTCATTTACCTTTATTAAGTGTAGGGCTTAATTGTGCATTAGGAGCAAAGGATATGCAACCATATATAAAAACATTAGCTAATAAATCTACCTTTTATATTAGTGCATTCCCCAATGCAGGGTTGCCTAATGAATTTGGAACATATGATGAAACTCCGTCAATTATGTGTGAGCAACTAGAGAAATTTTTAAATGATGGTTTAATTAATATAATTGGGGGTTGTTGTGGAACTACTCCGGAGCATATTCATGCTATTTCCAAGTTAGCTTCCAATTACAAGCCTAGAGCAATTGATCTTACATGAGTTTATTAGAAGAATATAGCTCAAAGTATATGTTTAAATGGCATAATATTCCATACATGAAGTTGTCTGGTCTTGAGCCATTAATTTTTACTCCTGATACAAATTTTGTAAACGTAGGTGAACGGACCAATGTAACTGGTTCAAAAAAGTTTTTGAGGCTGATAAAAGAAGAAAATTTTGAGGAAGCTGTTGACATAGCTAGAGAACAAGTTGAAGGAGGCGCTCAAATAATAGATATTAACATGGATGAGGGGATGTTGGATGGTGAAAAGGCTATGGTTAGATTTTTAAACCTAATTGCGGCAGAACCGGATATTTCTAGAGTGCCTGTTATGATTGACTCTTCTAAGTGGTCTATCATTGAGGCGGGGTTAAAGTGTATTCAGGGAAAAGGTGTTGTTAACTCCATTTCCTTGAAAGAAGGCGAAGAAGTATTTATATATCAGGCAAAAAAAATTAAACTTTATGGAGCTTCTGTTATTGTCATGGCTTTTGATGAGAAGGGACAAGCGGATAGTTACGAAAGACGGGTAGAGATTTGTAAAAGATCTTATGACATTTTAGTGGATAAAGTAAATTTCCCAGCTCAAGATATCATTTTTGATCCAAATGTTTTTCCAGTGGGTACAGGGATGGAAGAACACAAAAATAATGCTGTTGATTTTTTTAAAGCAACCCGATGGATAAGAGAAAATTTACCGGGCGCTCACGTTAGTGGAGGAGTAAGTAATGTTTCATTTTCATTTAGAGGTAATAATTCCGTTCGTGAAGCCATGCATTCTGCCTTTCTTTTTCACGCCATAAATGAAGGGATGGATATGGGGATTGTAAATCCTACCATGCTTGAGGTCTATGATGATATACCAAAAGAATTGTTGGATAAAGTAGAAGATGTATTACTAAACAGAAAAAATAATGCCACTGAAGAGTTATTAGAATATGCATCACAAGTTTCTTTTGAAAATAAAAAAGGCAATGAGAAGGTCTTAAAATGGAGAGATAAAGTTGTTGAGGAGAGACTGGAGTATGCATTAATTAAAGGGATTACAGAATATATCGAGGATGACGTTGAAGAGGTAAGAAAATTGGCAAATAGACCAATAGAAGTCATTGAGGGGCCATTAATGAATGGAATGAATACAGTTGGCGATTTATTTGGTGAAGGGAAAATGTTTCTACCACAGGTTGTAAAGTCTGCAAGAGTCATGAAGAAAGCGGTGGCTTATCTAACGCCTTTCATCGAAGCAGAAAAGACAGTAAAGCATACAAAGGGTAAAATTCTTTTAGCAACAGTGAAGGGAGACGTACATGACATAGGGAAAAATATTGTTGGAGTTGTTTTGGGGTGCAATAATTATGAAATTATTGATTTAGGAGTTATGGTTCCTGCTTACAAAATTATTGAGGAAGCCAAAAAAAATAAGGTAGATATCATAGGACTTAGTGGATTGATTACACCTTCCTTAGATGAAATGATTGATGTAGCTAAAGAAATGGAAAAAAATGAAATCCGAGTACCATTATTGATTGGTGGAGCTACCACATCTAGAGTCCATACAGCTGTTAAGATAGAGCAAGCATTACCCTCTTCTCAAGCCATCCACGTTTTGGATGCTTCTAGATCGGTAACAGTTGCAGGGAGTTTGCTTGGTAAAGGCAAGGAGGATTTCTTAGCAAAAACAAAATCTGAATATCAAACATTAAGAGATTATCATGCCAAGAAAAAGGATCAAAAATCATTTTTGACTATAGAACAAGCTAGAAAAAATAAATTCCAAATAAACTGGACTAATTACAACGCAACCAAGCCAAAAAAAATGGGTTCACATGTGTGGTATGACTTGCCATTGGAAGAAATCGTTCCTTACATAGATTGGACACCTTTTTTTCAAACTTGGGAACTTTATGGTAGATTCCCCAAAATTTTAAATGATGAAATAGTAGGTCTAGAGGCTCAAAAATTATACGATGATGCCCAAAAAGTCTTATCAAAAGTAATTGAAGAAAATACCATTCAAGTAGATGTAGTTTATGGTTTTTGGCAAGCTTTTAGCGATCAAAATGATGATATCCACTTAATTAACGAAAAAGGGGAGGTAATCGCTAAATCTCATACATTAAGGCAACAGACATCAAAATCAGCGAAAGCAAAAAACATGGCATTGAGTGATTTTATTCGTCCTAAATCAGCCGAGGCAACAGATTATTTAGGTGCATTTGTAGTTTCTGCTGGTAAAAATGTAGCAGATATCGCAAAGCAATATGAGGAAGACTTAGATGATTACAGTTCCATAATGATAAAGGCAATAGCAGATAGAATTGCTGAAGCAGCTACTGAATATTTACATGAAAAAGTAAGAAAAGAGTTTTGGGGATATGCTTCTAACGAATCATTTAATAATGAGGAACTAATAAGAGAAAAATACAGCGGTATTCGACCTGCTCCAGGCTATCCTGCTTGCCCCGATCATACTGAAAAGCAAACTATATTCAAGCTGTTAAATGCGGAAGAAAATATTGGTGTTACTTTAACAGAGTCGTTAGCCATGTTTCCAGCCTCCTCTGTTTCAGGTTGGTATTTTGCTCATCCAGATGCTAAATACTTTGGTTTAGGAAAGATTAAAAAAGATCAGGTAAACGATTTGGCAAAGCGCAAAGCCGTAGATGAATCGGTTATGTTAAAATGGTTGGCACCTAATTTGGACGATTAATTTTGATTTCAAAAGGGTAATGATAAGGTATACACATGTTATCATTACAAGTCATGTAGTCAATAGATCCATTTAGATATCCTTTGTTTTTATTGATTGTTATAGGCTGTCTGAATGTAGTTGTATCTTCATAATAAGCTAAATCTAATCCGAAATTTTTATCATATTTAATAATGGGGCTGTGCTGTATTAGAGAGTCATTTAATGTAACTCCTTTTTTTTTGTGGAATTGAATGGAAGTTGGAAGAGGGCCATCCTCAGGGGAAGGTACATATATGGCATAAAGATGCCATCCCTTCTCAATTTTTGCTTTAAAATGAATTTCACTATTTAATTTATTGTAAGAGATTTCCCATATAACCTTTTCCTGACTAAAAGTATTTCCTGTAATCAAAATTAAATACAGAATAAGAAGATAAACTAGAGTTTTACTTAAAGAGATGAGGTTTGATTTAATTGGTTCCATGCATCGATACCGCAATTTAGCCAATCAGCATAATCTTGTGCATTTGGTGTATAACTAACAGGGTGATTTAGTAGATTTCCATCGGGGCTAATCAGTACATAAAATGGCTGAGACACCTTCTGAAAAACATTAGCTTCGAAGGTAGCCCATTTGTCACCGACAGTATTAATTTTCTTTTGTTTTTTGGTACCGTCATTCATTACTATTGTGATTTCACCTTGTAGTTCTTTTGGTAATTCTTTACGATCATCTACATATAAAGACACCAAAACATACTCATCATCGATGATATCAAATACTTCCTGTTTGCTCCAAACGTTATCTTCCATTCTCCTGCAATTGGTACAGGCATGCCCTGTAAAATCAACCAGTAAAGGTTTATTTTCTTCTTTTCCTTGGATTATTGCTGTTTCAAAATCATGAAAACAATTTAATCCGTTTGGACATTCACTAGGGTGGAACCAACTGTATGAAACTGGTGGGGCAACTCCACTCAAAAGATTAAGTGAGCTGTATGTGTTTGTATTTTCATTAACGCTAAAACCTAGTGCAAAATAAACACCAAGAACAGCGAAGCTTAAAGCAAGTATAATTCGGGTGGGTTTTAGTTTTTGGATAGGACTATCGTGAGGGAACTTAATCCATCCAAATAAATATAGTGCGGTTCCAATCGCACATATTATCCAAATAATTAGGAATGCTTCATACTTCAAAAAGCCCCAGTGTTCAACCAAATCAGCAGTGGACAAAAACTTAAATGCAAGAGCTAATTCAGCAAATCCTAAAACGACTTTGACTGAGTTTAACCATCCACCAGATTGGGGTAATGACTTCATAATAGAAGGAAAAGCGGCAAAAAGTGTGAATGGGAGCCCAAGTCCAACTCCAAAACCTAACATAGCCATAGTTATGGGGACAGGACCCTTGTCTAAGGACCCTGCTAAAACAGAACCTAAAAGAGGTCCAGTACAAGAGAATGAAACAATAGCTAATACAAGGGCCATAAACATAACCCCGATTACTCCACCAATGTCAGCAGCCTTATCTGCTTTATTAGCCCAGCTGGTAGGTAATGTGAGTTCGTAATAACCAAAAAAAGAAAATGCAAATACTAGAAATATGACAAAAAATATCACATTTAAAAGGGCACTAGATGATATTTTATTTAGTACTTCGGGGTCTGTCCCTTGAAAGTAGAAAGGGAGACTTAAAGAAACATACACTATAATAATAGAAAAACCATACAAGAGTGCTTTCCCAATCCCAGAGCCTTTTTCTTGCCCCCCCTTAGTAAAAAAACTAACTGTTAATGGAACCATTGGGAATACACAGGGAGTAAAAAGAGAAATTAATCCGCCAAAAAAGCCTAATAACAAGAGTGTCCAAAAACTTTTATTACTCTCTTCCGTTTCTCCACAAGTGTCAATTATAGGCGCGTTAAGGTCAAAATTTTCTAATTTAGGTATGATAGCTAATGTTGAACTATCTGTTTTATAAATGACCTCTTTTTCAATGGATTGACCCTTGCTAAGATCCACAGTAAATGAGTAGTCGTCTGGTGGCAAACATTGCGTTTCATCACATATCATGTAATTGACGTTACCCGTAAAAACCAATGAATCTGGATTTAAAGACTTTATTTTTTGCTTAAATACAGCAATGTGACTAAAGAAGCTAATTTCCATATCCCAAACAGGATCATATTTATTTTCAATGTTAATCTCTTTTGTGAGCCCTATTGTTTCAAAAACTCCATTTAAATTGTAGGTGATATAGGTTGATAAAGGACCCTCATCACTTTTTAAGAATTGAGAATATAAATGCCATCCGCTTTCTAGGTTGGCTGTAATGGTAACTTCATATTCTTGATTACCCAAGTGGTTAGATTTCACATTCCACGTTACTGGGTCTTCTGCCCAAGAAATAGAAAGTAGTAGGGTAAAAAAGACCGTTAAAAAAGAATATAATTTTTTTTGCAATTTCATGCTTTTCTCCTTCTAAGAATTAGGACAGAAATAATTAGCAATGATATTAATCCAAAAATGATAATCATTACTTCGTTTGAATTTTTTTCATTGGCACCAGACTTTTGATTGCAACCAGATATATTTAATGTGAATTCATCTGAAAAGGGGGGAAGACAATGTACATCATCACACGTTTGAAAAGTAAATGTGCCTTTTAGTACAAAGTTACTATCACTAAGAAGGGTTATTTTCTTTTTCATAGTGATAGCACTATCATGCAAGTACAACATTTCTTTCGCTACCTTATCATAAATTTCTTCATATTCTGGTTCAATTATAGAATCAGAATCAATAAAAAGCAACGTATCTTGAGCTAATATGATTTCAGTTGGCAATGAATAACAATCAATTGGTAAATTGGCACCATTGATATGCCAGCCATCAATAATTTCTATGTTAGCGATAATATACGCTTCACAACTGTTTTGCTCAAAAGATAAACTGTATTTAACTTTATCTCTAGGGTCTTCCTTAACAAACTTTTTACTATTAACTAAGGAGTCATTACTATTTTGAGCAATTGTAGTTGAGGCAAAAATAAAGGTGAGAGTGAAAGAAAAAAAAATAAAAATATTCTTCAAAATATACGATTGAAATAATATTCAAATTTACAAGTAAATTTTCTTGAAGCAAGAATTACATGATGAATATATACTATTGTTAAAGAATTACGTCTACTACTCTATTAATTGGAATAACAACGCCTTTTTTGAGTACAATATTTTTATCGCCTACAGCCCATATCGTTGTTCTGACTTCTTTTAAACCTACACTATCCTCAAATATGATTCTCATCTTTGTTCTGTGAATATTACCTAAAACCATGGATCTTCTTAACTTCTGGATGAGCTTATTCATGTCAGCTTTAGATTTTTCTAATGGAATGTTCGGAAATAATAAATCAACAACATTCTCTTTTTCTATGAGAGTAGGTGCAATGGTCATGTTTATAAAGTGATTATAGAATAGAAAAATTACAAAAAATCCATTAAAAATGCAAGATTTTGTGAGCAACTAACTTGAAATACGTTCAATTTTATATACCCTTTTGGTCTTATTATTTATTTTAAATAGGTCGTTTATGATGTATCCGATTAGCCAAATTATATGACCATCTGAGGTGATTACATAGGTTTTGTCTTTCTCAATTAAGGGTATTTTTTTATCAATTAAAATATCACTAATCTTTTTTGACCCTTCCATCCCCAGTGGTCTTATTTTATCTCCATTTTTCCAAGTTCTAATGGTTAAAGGAAAAGATAATTTATCTGCATCAAAAAAAACTACATTATTTGTATTTGTGTATTCTTTTGGGATATCTTCAGAAGTTTGAAATGATAACCCCAATGGTTCTTTTATCATTTCACAATGATTTGAAATTTCAACTTTTACGTCTTTTTTTTCAAACTTCTTACTTATGATCCAAAAATTCCTATCCTGAGTTATTTGATACTCCTTTGCTACCATTATTTTACCAGACTGTTTTGGGTTTGACACCCAATTTTCAGCTTGATCATGATTAAATCCAAATGCCTTTAAATAATGAATATAACACAACGGGTTTATAGATTTATCGTGTTGGATTTTAATATTCTTATTTTCATATTTAATATTCTTTTCTAATTTCTCATTAATTAACTCTTCTAAAAGGATATAATCTTCTTTTATATATCGCATTGATTGGGTAATACCTTTTTCAGCTTGATCAAACCTTTTGTAAATAGGGCTTAACACATTGTTTCTTAAAAAATTCCTATCGTATTTAACTTCGCGATTGGATTGGTCTTCTCTGTAGGGTACTTTATTTAGCTTTGCATAGTCCAATAATTGCTTTTTACTAAAGCATATTCCAGGCCTAATGATATTAGATCTTTTTTTTGGAATACCTTTTAGCCCTTTCATTCCGCTTCCTCTTATTAAATGTAAAAGAAGCGTTTCATGATCATCATTTTGATGGTGAGCGGTCATGATATAATTACATTTTTTTTGATTTGCTATTTGATGGAAAAAAGTGTAACGAATTTCTCTTGCCTCAACTTGAATATTCTTACTTATATCTACTCTTTTTGTAAATAATTCGATGTTATTTGCATGGCAATATTCTATGACTAATTTTTCGTCTAAGTCGCTTTCCTTTTTTCTAAGTTGATAATTTACATGTGCTGCAATCACGTTTAAACCACAAGTTTGAGAAAGGTGTAATAAACTCATAGAGTCTACCCCACCCGAAATACCCATTAAAAAGGTTTCATTACTAGGAATCTTATTTTCATGTAAAAAGGCTAAAAATATTTTTTGATAATCAATCATTTTCACATGCTTTAAAAAGAGAAGCTGCTTTCGTTAATGTTTCTTCATATTCTTCTTCAGCTGAACTTTGAATGGTTATCGCACCACCAACGTGAAATGATAAAAGCTGTTTTGCCTTATTGTAAATCAAAGTTCTAATGACTACATTGAGATCAAAATCTCCATTTGGTTTAATTAATCCGATAGATCCGGAGTAAAGGCCTCTTCTAGAGGGTTCATATTGATCCATTAATTCCATTACTCTTACCTTAGGCGCACCTGTCATTGATCCCATAGGGAATGTAGCTTTTATGATATCACTAAAAGTTACATTTTTTTTCATATCACATGAAATGGTTGAAATCATCTGGTGTATATTTTTGAAGGTATAAACCTGACAAAGCTCTTCCACTTTTACAGAATCTCGTTTAGCAATTTTACTTAAATCATTTCTGACTAAGTCTACAATCATGATATTTTCTGCTCTTTCTTTCGCATTTTCTCGAAGCTCTTTTTTAATCTGATTGTCACTAGATTCATTAGCCATTCTCTTACGTGTTCCTTTAATAGGACTAGAAAATAATCGGTCCCCCCTCTTTTTTAGAAAAAGTTCTGGACTTGCGCTGAGTACGTAATGATGTTCTAGATCAGCGTATACTTTATATGGGGCTTGAGTTAGGTTTGATAATTTCTCAAAAACGTTTTTAGCATTAAAATTTTCAACATTTGAAACCCATTCGTAACAAAAGTTAGCTTCATAAAAATCTCCTTTTTGAATATGATTTTTAATCTTTCCTATTGTTTCTAAGTAGTTCTTTTTTGAAGTTTTAGGTTCAAATTGTATATGATTATCACTTATTTTTTTTCCGGGTTTAAACCCTTTAAAAGAATAATTTTTAGCTGGAATAATACAATGGATTAGAGGAAATCCAATATCATTTTTATGATTAGTTTGGAGATCCTCGATGTGATTTTTCACATCATAGGCTATAAAAATCAAGATGTGTTTTCCGAAGTACTTGGCTAAAAACTCATCAAGCCCAGTAAATGGATTTTCTTTTTCTGTTGAAATCCACTGATCATGAATTCCTTTGAAACGATGTTCTCCAATTACAACTTCCAAGGCTAAATGTAGTCTTGGATTATTTTAACGACACATTTAGCCCAGTCTTCACTATCATTAAGTGCGGGAACCAAGTCTAATCTTTCTCCACCATTCTCTAAGAATATTTCTTGGTTTTCTTCAGAAATCTCTAGAATTGTTTCCAAGCAATCTGCTACAAATGCTGGAGAGAATACTAGCATTTTTTTCACTCCTTTTTTGGCTAGGTGCTCAACAGTTTGGTCCGTGTATGGTTCTAACCATGGATCTCTTCCAAGCCTCGATTGAAAGGTAGTTGTAAATTTATCCTCAGAAAGGTTAAGCATTTTAGATAAGTGAGCAGTTGTTGCATAGCAAGTTGCTTTATAACACAATTTATTTTCATTGTTTATCTCTTGATCGCAATGGTGATCTTTACATGGGGTTCCATCAAGATATACTTTATTTACATGTCTCTCTGGTACTCCGTGATATGAAAAAAGTATATGATCATATTCACTCATATCAAATGATGATGCTACTTTTTTAACACAATCCAGATATCGGAAATCATCATAAAATTGTCCAATCACTTTTATTTCTGGAATCACCCACCATTTCGATATTATTTTAAATGCTTTTTCAATAATAGATCCGGTAGTAGCAGACGCATATTGGGGATATAATGGGAAAATAATAATTTGATCATAATTAGCTAAGCGCATTTTCTCTAATATGGAGTTCATGCTTGGATTACCATATCTCATGGCTAATTCTACATCAAATTGTTTATGCCCAATCTCTCTTACTAGTTTCAATAGGTTTTTTCCGTAGGTTAATAAAGGTGAAGCTCCATTACCAATTTTAAATAGCTTTTTATATTCTTTGGCAGATTTAGGGCCTCTGGTGGGAACAATAATTCCGTTCACAAGCACTTTTCTTCCGATAGGATTAATATCAATCACCCTAGGATCATTTAGAAACTCAGACAAGTATCTTTTTACGTCAGAGGTTGAAGGACTATCTGGCGTACCTAAGTTTACGATTAAAACTCCAGTTTTTTTGCTCATTTTAAATGTGAAGAGGTCTACTTTCTGTAGCGGATAAGGCAGCTTCCTTCACTGCTTCACTATAGGTTGGATGTGGATGACATATTCTTGCAATATCTTCAGCGCTAGCTCTATATTCCATAGCAACTACCGCTTCCATAATTAAATCTGCAGCTCTTGGTGCAATCATATGAACACCTAGTACCTCGTCAGTGTTGCTGTCAGAAATAATTTTAATTAAACCTTGAATATCCATTGATGCTCTAGCTCTACCTAATGCTCTAATTGGAAATTGACCAACCTTATAATCTGCTCCCATTTCCTTTAGTTGTTCTTCCGTCTTACCTACTGCGGCTACTTCTGGCCATGTGTAAACTACACCAGGAACTAAATTATAATCTAAATGAGGCTTTTGGTTCGCTATCATTTCAGCTACGTAAACTCCTTCTTCTTCTGCCTTGTGGGCGAGCATAGCACCTTTAACTACGTCACCAATGGCAAAAATATGACTTGAAGCCGTTTGAAGGTGTTCATTGGTCACTATTCTTCCAGCGTTATCAGTCATAATATTCGTATTTTCTAGCTTTAATCCTTCTGTGTAAGGCTTTCTCCCCACAGCTACTAAACAGTAATCTCCCTCAACGGTAATTAATTCGTCTTTCTTATTTTTCACTTTTAAAGACACCCCATCCTTAGTTGAAGACACTTCTTGAACAGCATGATTAAATAAGAACTTAAATCCTTCTTTTTTGAGAATTTTCATTAGCTCTTTCCCAAGTGTTTTATCCATAGTGGGAATTAACCCATCTTGAAATTCGATCACAGTTACCTCAGAGCCCAACCTACCATAAACAGAACCTAGTTCAAGGCCTATTACACCACCACCAATTACAATCATATGCTTCGGGATCTCTTTTAAACTTAATGCCTCGGTGGAGGTAATAATTCTCTGTTTGTCCGGTTCCATTCCCGGGAAATAATTTGGCTTCGAGCCAGTTGCAATTATGATATTATCGCCACTGATTACACTTTTTTTATCTCCTTCAATGGAAACGGTATTTTCATCAACAAAAGAACCTAATCCGTTGTAAACCGTGATGTTATTCTTATCCATTAAAAAGTTAACACCATCACATGTTTGCTTAATGACTTCATCTTTTCTTGCCATCATATTTGGAAGGTTAACCTTCGGTTTACTGATATCAATTCCATGTTTTTCAAAGTCGTGTAATGCCGTGTGAAAATGCTCACTAGAATCTAGCAGAGTTTTTGATGGTATACAACCAACATTTAAACAGGTGCCTCCTAAAGTATTGTACTTTTCAATTATAGCTGTTTTTAAACCTAATTGTGCACATCGGATTGCTGCTACATAACCTCCTGGTCCTGATCCAATAACTATTACATTGTATTTTTCCATAATCTTACTAAAGTATTACTAAATTAATCATAATGCATGAATTAGGAATCAACTGTTTTCATTATAAATAACAAATTTATTTTTCCTAAAATAATAGTAGAAGACCAAAGCCAAAGAAATGATGATGGGTTTTATAGTGGGATTGAATTCTTGCACCATACCAAACCAAAAAAGTATGGTAGTTAATAAGCAAAAGCCAATTAAATACACATACACCAATGAAACTTTATTCCATTTTTTAAAAATGATGACCCAAACTAAATAAAGATAGGAGGGATTGGCCCATAAAATATTAGAGTTGTTTTTTGTGGCTTGGTGATCAGTCCCAAACCACATAAAGAAAAGTAAAATTCCAAGTAAACTCAAAAAAGTCAACATTACACTAGACCAGATATTAAATATCCGTTCATTTTTCAAAAAGAGAAGAAGTAAAGTAATCGTGAGGATGACCCAGCCATATATTGCTATGCTTGAAAAATCAGAACTTTCATCTTCATCAGAAAAGATTAACACTTTTTTATTTGAAATCAATGTTTTGGATTGATCTACTGTAGTGATTTTAGTGGAATCCAAAATAGCTTCTAGATGTTCTGGAAGAAACATTAAATTTTCATTATTTACCAGTTGATCTATTCGTTGCCCTAATACAAGATCAATTCCTAGCATTAGCCAAGGCTGAGGTGCTAGGTTTTGGTGTATTATTTCTCGAAAAGTAAATTTGTTTTCCGAAGGATGGTTACCCCATGTAATATTAGATTTAAAAATTGAACTCAACAGATCTCTGATTCTAGTAGAGCAATTGTCGTAAAAAAATTCATATTTATAATTTCTATTTTGAGGTAAATTATTAACCGAGATGAATTCAATGATTTCTTTTTTTTCAGTTGTGGTTAAGTTTAATATTTGCTCTCTTACTCCTCTTTTATAGTAGCTGTATTCTCTGAGAAAATTCACTGTATTTTGAATTCCCATATAGTAGTTTAATCTACCTTTAGCAAAATCATATCCAAATTTGAATTGATCTTCGTAATATTCAAAAATCCCCCAATTGACTACAATATCTTCATCGGATTCAATATGATTTATTCGCAGCGCGCTATGTCCAAATAAGCTGTAAATCTCAGATCCAGGATCACATGTGATGATACTTATTTCCACTTTTTCTAGATCAAATGGAATAGGGCTGTTGTTACCATAACTTATTTGATGTAATAGTAAAGGGAGGATTACACTAATCCAATTTAAAAAGCATTTTAGCATTTCTTGTTGTTATTTCAGCAATTTCTTCAAAAGTACAATTATAAATTATTGCCAACTTTTCTGCAATTAGTTTTAGATGAGTGCTTTCATTTCTTTTTCCTCTGTAAGGGCTCGGAGATAAATACGGGGAATCTGTTTCTAACATGAGATGTTTTAGTTCAATGTTTTGAAGTGTTTTATCAAGGCCGCCATTTTTAAAAGTAACTACACCACCTATTCCCATCTTGAAATTTCCATAGTCGATGATTTTTTTTGCTTGTTTTAAACTCCCTGTAAAACAATGAAAAACACCAAACAAAGATGAATCATGAATCTTGTCTAGCACTTCAAAAATTTCTTCATAGGAATCACGTGCATGGATTACAATAGGGAGATGGAGCTCCTTAGCCCAGTTAATTTGTTCTTCAAAAGCTTTCTTTTGAATGGTTAACGTGGTTTTGTCCCAATATAGATCAATACCTATTTCACCAATTGCAATGTAGTTTCCATTATATAAATAGGTTTTAATAGAATTCAATTCCTTTTCAAAATCTTCTTTTACGGAGCATGGATGTAGCCCCATCATAGGTTTGCAGCAAGAATATTTCTCACATGTAGAATGCAGGGATTCTATGGTTGAAGTATCAATATTTGGGAGTAGCAATTTGTTTATGCCATTTGACATACACTTTTCAATTACAGTATTTCTATCATCGTTAAACTCCTTTAAATAAATATGGGTATGCGTATCAATGAGCAAAACTTAAATTTTAGTTTATTGTAAAAGATAATTTATCTATTTTATTAAATGTAAAATTGTTGTAGTAGAGAATCAAATCGCAATTTGAAATAAAGTCAGATAAATTTGAAGAATACTTTTCAAAGTAGGTGTCCGTATTATATTCTTTTAAGGTTTTATCTCGAAATTGTATACCTCCATTTAGCTGCTTAAAGGTTTGAAACTTCCAAATGTAGATTTCTGTTTCAATATTTTTCATTGATAAATAGTCTCTTACACCATTTCTCAATACATAAACACCTTTAAAATTATCGGGTACGTTTATTAGAAATACTTTTTTTTCATGGCTCAATACTTTTGATAATTCTGACAAATAGTTTTCAGCTAACAATGACGCCCCAATCCATTTTTGATTATTTAAAATAGTCATAAAAAAAAACATTGATATAGATATTGCCGTGACTATAATCTTTATTTTATTTTTTAAAAAAGAAACAGCACTTCCAAAAAACAGAACGATTGGAACAGAAGCAAAATATCCATATCGATCAGATTGAATCATATTGATTGATGTTATTTCTAAATTAATGACGGGCAAAATACAGATACAAAAAATAAATAACCACAACCCCATCTTATTGAATTTGCGATTTTTAATGAGGTGTAAAATAATTGGAGTTAAAATTGAAATTATTAGCAAGCATTGTGTAATAAGAAGTCCTGATGAGGTAGCATATCTTGAAAATGAAAAAAACTTGATAAAATAACCTCCTATTACTTTTAGTATAGAGGTTAATTGAAAGTTTAAGTGTGTAATTTCTCCATAACCTCCCACTAATTCTCCTAACACAAGATATCTTGAGATTAGTGACAGAATTACAATTAAGAAAGAGTAAAGTAGGTAAAGATTTTTTTTCTTTTCTTTTGCAAAATAAGAAAAGGCATATATAAATATAGGGGTAGTATATCCAATTTCTTTGCTGTGGATAGATAAAATGAAAAATAGACAGTAACTCAGTATTTGATTTTTAAAATACGATCTTATGGCAACAAGTGTAAGCATAAGACAGCACTGATATCCAATAGAAGAAAACCAAAATATAGCTTCTGATTGATAGGGAATTAGAATGAAAAAAATACTAGAAAGAATAGCACTATAAGGCTTAAAGTTTAAATTTTCAAGTGCTATTCGGTAAATGAGGACAGCAATATAAAAATGAAGAATGATTTGGGTAATGTGAATTAAAAATGCGTTCTGATTGAAAACATCTAAAAGTATAAGCTGGATAATATGAGTAACAGGAATGAAAAATGCATCATAAAAATTGGATGAAATCATACCCCAACCTTCACTTTGATAATGTTGGAGAAAAGTAAAATCATCAGACAAAAAACCAATATTAGCAAATGGGAGATAACAGGCTATACAAATTAAACTGATAAAAATTTGAGGATATCGTTTTAAATAATCCATTAATGTTTTGTTACCTCAGCAAATACATTTTTCCAAAATTCTTTTTGAAACTTTTATCTGCATTTGTTTTTCTTTGCTCGATGGGAACTCCATTTATTTTGGCATCTACTTTATATAAATAAACCCCATTGGCAAGTAAATCTCCAAATTCATCTCTACCGTCCCAGTAGTATTGCGTTTTATTATGACCAATTCGGATGGATTCATTTTCAAGTAAGTCGATCTGTTTGACTACTTTTCCTGTTACGGTTAGAATGGTTAAATTCAATTCATCTGGCATTATACTTCCCGTCAGTGTGTAAATAAAATAGGTTTTAGTGGAAAAAGGATTGGGATAGTTAAATACATTAGTAATAGTCGATCTAGTAACTACCTCAAAGCTAATTTCATAATCGCTATCTCCGCTTATGTTACCACTTTTATCTCTGCCTTGCACTTTTAACTTATAAATTCCATCCGTACTAAAAATGGGGTTATAAACTATTTTAAATGGATTTTGATCGTCTGCTAACTCATAGTTTAAGATAATTTGTTGTTGATGTTGGTATGGAATTCGAGTCCATGTATTTTGGTTAGGGGCCATTAAATAGACTTGTATATTATTAGTGTCACTATCCTCATTTAACATCAGTATGGTATTTTCGTCTTTTAATGTAATTAGAATTTCTGGCTCACTATTAATGATATCTTGATTCATAATGTGGATGCCGTCAAAAGTAACATCCAATAAAGGATTGGTTTTATCAGATTCTACAGTAAATGGATTTATGGCAATATTGTTAAAATAATATTGTTCCAATTGATCTTGAGTGGATCCATCAACTCGAGGGTTAGAATTAGTAAAAAAATAATTTTGATTATTTCTATTGGAAGTATTAAATGATATAGTGTCCAATAATATATGGTGCTTTTTTAAAGAATCAGATCGGGGATAGTCAATGTTAGTGTAAGTATAATTTTCGTTGTATGTGGAGTATTTTGTTAACAAGCTATCCATGTCGAATGGAGAAATGTTTTCTATAGCTATGGCGAATTCTCCAATCTCACCCTGTTGTATTGGTGAATCAAAGGAAGAATAATATCCTTTTTTTGGGTTTAGGGCGAGCTCTGGTGCTGGATCATACATGACCAACCAATTTTTCATCTTAGCTGGGGTTCCGTTTATACTATCAAAATAAAATAACTCAAATTTTAAAGAATGAAATTGCGAGGGGTCAATAATAGCATCTAAACTCAGTATGGAATCCTTAGATGGAAAAATAGTATCTAAAATATGCACCTGACTGTTGAAATTGTTTACTCCAAAGATGGATAGTGATAATGAATCTGTATTATTTTGATCTACATTTTGATGTTGCCAATGTAAAGCATTCCAGTTTTTCGCAGGTCCAATGGTATTTGTCTTCATCCAACCTACTCCATTTCTGCCTACAATATCTTGTTGTGAAGATAAGTGTTCTACTACATCACCTGAACTTCCAGAAAGTGTATCAGTAGTATGAATTTCTATGGTAGAACTTAAATCTCCTTTTTTGGTAAAAAAAATAAAACCGTCATCTGGCATTCCAGGTTGAAATCCTGTTGCTCCTAAAGAAGTAAACGCATTGAACAAACTAGTTGGCCATTGATCATAAAGTTGAGTAGGTGCAGAAAAATTATCCGGTATATATGAGTAGGCTATAATGTAATTTGAATCAGGAATATAATTCGTTAAAAAATTAGCAAGCGAATCTAATTCATCTGTATATCGATAGTGAAAAATAAAATATTTATGGCATCGATTCCTTCCTAGGTTGGAATTTGCTGTTGGACAGATGGAAGTTTGGCCATTAAATTGCCCAACACAATGATAGCTATGACAGTCTTCACAATCTATTCCATTACTAGACTCTACACACCATGGTTGTAAACTGCTTTTATCCACAACACCTACTATGATACTTGGATATAACCAGCCTCCATAATCCATTAAATCTCCACCAAGTCTCCACGAGGTGCCTTGCCATTGAGCACCTGTGGTGAAATTTACATAACTATCCACCATAATAGTCGAATTAGTTGGGTGAAAATTCCATGTTCTTGCATTAGAGTCTATCAGAATATTTGTATAGTAGTTGTCTGTAAATTGGTGGAAATGAGCTTGACTCCAACCCCACTTATTGGGTATGTATTGAAATGATCTTTCTTTCCATACAAGAACACTACTGTCTACTGCACATCTCCAAAAATAGACATTGCTGTCATTTAAGGTCAATGGTTCTTGTAGTCCTGTATTTGAACTCATCCAATTTAATGGACTTGCCTCTACTACACCTCCTACTGAAATTACATTTTGTTCTTTTAAAAAAGGGGAGTCATAAAATCTTGATGTATCAATCTGAAAAAAATATCTTTTTTCTAATTCGAATGGATCCATCGTTGACCCTTTTAATGTTACACTATCATCTCCTACTATACTATATTCATATGGCCAAATAGGTATTAATGAATTGGTCGAAATAATGGTGCTTTTGTAAATTTCGTTATTGTTGAAATCATCATATTGCTCATTGATAGTGGAAATTGGGAGATCAACACTTATTCGGAAATCATTTATCCCAATACTTTTTTCGGGTTTTAAAGGCAATCGAAAAACTACAGTGTCTCTAAACTTTACCCCTTTGATATCCTTTGAGTACAAGGTGTCTGTCATGTCTGGGAAAAACTGCTGTATTTCTAATCTTACAGAATCATTAAATGCTTTACCTACATTAGTAACTACTACATTTAGATCAAATGAATCAACAGATAAATCAATTTGTTCTGGTGTAAACCATGTTCTTATTTCATCTAAAATTAATTCTGGATTTAAGTGTGAATTTGTTTTAGCAGCTGGATCTCCTTGTAAAGCCATACCATTGTAACAAGATTCATAAGCAGGATTCCAATATGTAGATTGATTTTGTTTATCAATTATTCTTACGGTTTGCACCATTTGTTGACCAATAGTATGTCCATATAAGGAAGGACTCATTTGCTCGTAAAAGATTTCGGCATAATTATTTATGTATGGTATTTTTCCCAGTGAACTAGTAGAAATAAATCCAATAGCTCCAGAACTAGGTGCGGCAACGATTTTTTCACCGTACGAAAAATTATCTATTCCATGTACATCACCAGTGTAACAGCCAAGACCTATGACTAAGGGGTATTTCCCGGAATTATTCCAATTTTCAGGTGCATCAATGTTTTGACTAAATCCAATTGAGGAACCAGAGTGGCCAAAAAAGGTAATGATAGAAACTCCTTCCTCCAATTTGGATTGTACAAATTGAAAGTCATTGTTGTTGATGTCATTTGAGAACGGATCTTTATTAAATGTATACACATGACCTCCATAAAGAGTGTCTTCAACTATATTCTTATATATGTTCAACCAACTGTTGATGTATGCCTGTTCTGCGCTGTCAGATCCCCCACCAAAATGCAATACATTTTTTTGCCATTCCTTATTAGCAATTGAATATAAACTAGTTGGATCTTGATTATCTTCAAGTTCCATCATCTTTTGTAGGTAATTAGTTACTTCCAAGTTGGAACTGGCACTTAACCTCCCAGTTGGGATTAGATAATACCTACTTCCTGAATAAATATCAGTAGAATAATGATTATCAGATCCAGGCATTCCCCAAGTAGGAACTAAATTTAATGCATATGAAGTCGTGTCCTTTCTAGAACCAGGCTCATAGGACTCTGGTGCAGGCTTAACTGACTTTCCAATCAAAAACAAGTGAGATGGCCATTTTGGCCACTGATCCATAGTGAGATTTAAAAAACGTTTTAGTGAAATTGAATTTTTAAATATACCACCGCCAAATTGATGATATAGTTCTTCAATATCAACAACTAATGTATCATAATCGGCAGCACGATATGCTGCATAAGCTCTTGCTGAATTTAGCAAGTTTTTATGGGTTACAACTAAGTAGGCACTATCAATTTGAAGTGATTGATAATCCGTAAAGTAACCACTCTGATTGATAGGATAGAGGGTGTTTATAATTTCAGTATTTGAAGAATCAAATAAGTAAATAAGAGTGCTGTCTGATGATGGAGGTGGAATAACAGCTTCCCAATTATTATTGATATTAACTAAAGGAATAGTTCGGTTTATATCATCTAGAAAATACATTCTTGGATTTGATGATCCATTTAACATGTTGGTTATGGTAATTCGCTGTTTTTGTCCTGCAGTGTGGCTTAAGCCAAATAGGATTTCATCATAACTAGAAAAATTGAAATTATGAGGATACCATAAAGAAATTGATGATACGTGTTGATAATCTGTTCCTTGACCTATGCTTGAAATAGCATGTTTTACAGCAGTTGTATTGCTTATTTGATTATTTGGAATATCGAAGTTAAGGTGTAGGCTAGCATAACCATAGTATGAAGTGTCATGAAAAAGAACATTATTTATATGCACTTGGGTATTGTGATTTTCATTATTGAGATTGGCTGAAGATGAGTTTGCGGTTACTATGTTGATTTTCCCAAATGCATTCGGTCCAGTATTTTGGTAATTGCTAGAAGGAATATTTTCCGTGTAAGAACCATTTTTTTGATGTCTAGGACCTGCCCACCCTTCACCTAATTCATATTTAGGACTAGATAAACCGCTTTGTTGTCTTCCTAACACATATTGTGAGTTGAATTTTACTACATTATTTTTCCAACAAAAATTATTAGAATTATAGTTATTAAAATTTATGTCAGATTCATCAATGGTCCTTTTGTTATTGAAATTATTATTCCAGGTTAAGTAATACTGAATAGTATCATTAAATAAGCTGTAATATTCATCTGGCATGTTGGTGATGGTATCATAAGCCAAGTAATCAATCCATCCGTCATTTTTTGTGGCATAGAATTCAATATGATCGCTGGAGTCAATGATTCCATTATTGTTTTGATCATATATCTTTAAAGAGAGTTCCTTTTCTTTTCCAAAGATTTGAAATTGATCATGGTTAATTTGATTTAAATTTACACCAAGAGAGTTTAAGCTTGTGTTAAGAGTTGAAAAATTTATTTGATGTACACCTGTTTGGACAACAGGAAAATACAAATATTGTTGTCCGTAATTAATCCATTCGTTTCCATATTGTTGTGCCTTGGGAACTAAGCTAAAAAAGGCAAATATGACACAGAGAAATGAGGTTCTAAAATATCGTATTTTAATTTGGATTAAGGTCAAATTTTAATGAAAAAATATTACTATACAATGCAACGGATGCATCACCAATGTCGGTTAAGGCGTATTCGATGGTGACCCCCTTTATCTTTAGACCTAATCCAATATTAGGCTGGATGGTATACACGCTTTTATTCGTGTTATCTGTGTAAGTTTGAATATTACCTATTCCAGATCGCAGAAAAATTAAATCTTTAATATTAAGCTCAAGACCAATATGGGGATCTGCTGAAATAGGGTCTGCAGATATCAAAACGTTTCTTCTCCCATCTGTTGTTAAGTCTATATTAAGTTCGGTAAGAAGGCTAATGTTTTTTGGAAATTCAACTAGTTTACTAGCCCCTAATATGATTCTTGGTAAGGTTAATTCAACTCCATTTTGAGGTAATTCATTCCCAGTTAAAACGAAAGTATTTATCATTTCATCATCAAGATGATAATTCCATACATTGAAAGTGGAGGTAATGTCTTTACCCATTATGGCAAATTTCCATGAGTCTAGTTGATATTTAGCTCCAAAATCAAATCCAAACCCCCATGCGTTAGCAAAATCTCCAGCCTTTCTATTTATAATCTTAGCAGTTCCTCCTATAGATAAATTTTCATTTAGTTTCCTACCATAACTCATTAAAAATGCCATGTCTGCAGCTGTGAAATAGGATATTCTATCGTAATTGACATTGCCTTGAGCATCTATTAATTCAGTTGTGTTTGGGATATTATCTACTCCAAAGCGGATAAAAGAAAAACTCGCTGCACTATTCTTGTCAATGTTTTTGGATATGCTTCCGTAGTCGTACTTAGCTATACCAGCAAAATATTCCGCGTGCATAAGACCTATTTGCAGATCTTGATCAATTTGAGTAAGTCCTGCGGGATTCCAATATCCAGCTGTTACATCTTCGCTTGATGTAATAACAGAGTTAGACATAGCTAAAGCTCTGGCTCCAATGCCTATGTTTAAAAATTCATTGCTGTACTTTGGGGCATTTAAATTTTGTCCATAAGATGATAAAATGGAAATGAGCCCAATACATAACAATAGATTTTTCATGATTTTAAAATTAAAGATTAATTGATAAGTAAAGTATAATTTTTTAGTTATAACTAATCTGTAAAACGATGTTTAGCTTATTTTAGTTTACATAATTATGAAAAAACACATTCCTAATCTATTTACATCTCTAAACTTATTAAGTGGTTGTTGTTCGGTTTATTTTGCATTTCAGGATGATATAAAAGTATCAATACTTCTAATTATAGTCGCTGCATTTTTTGATTTGCTTGATGGATTTTTAGCTAGATTGTTAAAAGTAGATTCGCCTCTAGGCGCACAACTAGATTCATTTGCAGATCTCATTACATTTGGTTTTGCTCCTGCTATTATTGTTTTTCACATGGTTAATATAGAATTCAATTCTTTTTTTGGGTTAAATGAAATTTACTTGTTCATTATACTTGGGGTCATACCTGTAAACACAGCAATACGACTATCAAAGTTTAATATTTCAGAAGAAAAAAATGATGACTTTATAGGTTTGCCAAGTCCAGCATTTGCTCTTTGCGTCATATCAGTTACGCTTTATTTGCTTTATCATCCCACACTGCAATTAAACTATTCCATACACTATGCCGTAGGATCAATTTTGTTAAGTTTTGCCATGGTGAGTAGAATTAAGTTTGTCTCTTTTAAGTTTAAATCGGCCGATTACCATTCAAATAAGTGGAGGTATAACATCTTATTTTCCTCATTTTTAGTAACAGTACCTTTATTAATACTAGGAAAACCATTTGTAGTATTACCTATAATTTTACTTTTGTATTTCATTTTTTCAATTTTAAATAACTACAACAGATGAAATTTAAAGCAAGTATCGATGTTATGCCTTTAGAAGCACTTCTAGATCCACAGGGTAAGGCAGTAACTCAAAGCATGAGTAATCTTGGTCTAAACGAAATTAGTAATGTTCGTATCGGTAAGCATATCACATTATTTGTTGAAGCAGATAATGAAGAAGGTGCTAAAAAACAAGTAAACCAAGCATGTAATAAATTGCTTTGTAATCAAATAATGGAGAGCTTTACATTTTCCTTAGAGAAAGCTTAATCACTGAATGCTTTTTCTATTGTTTGAATAACCTTGGCTGAGGTAACATGATCAAGTCTTTCTTTTGATTTTTTTAAATCTTGTTTATTTACTTTGCCGTATACAGATAGAGGCCTATTTAACTCTTCATCTTCAAATGCTTTAATGACATATTCTCCATTGTTCAGTGGACCAAAGCCTAAACAAGGGTGAGTTGAGCCCCAAATCGATATCACTTTAGTATTTGTGAGGCTGGCTAAATGCATATTTGCACTATCCATTGTAATCATCACGGAAAGTTTATTCATTAAATCAAGTTGCTCATTCAAGTTCAGGTTTTGTTCAATTAATTTCCCGGATTTAATTTTTTCTTTAGCTAAATTTCGTTCATGACTTCCAAATGCAAAAATGATAAAGTTATAGTCTTTAAATGATGCTATTATTTCATTGTGTCTTTCTAAAGGCCAAGTTTTACTTTGGTGTTTTGAAAATGGGGCTATCCCAATGGTTTTTTGTAAGGATTGATTTGGTGGAGGTATTTGATTTAGAAGATCTTTGGAGTCTATTAAGGGGAAATCTCGTTTCAAACAATCAAGGTAACGCACCGTAGTGTGTTTTAATTTTTTAATCTTTATCTTGTTTGAAATAAGTTCCTTTTTTTCGTTGCGTCCCTTATCAAAAACGCGAGTAATGTCAGAGGAAAATAAATTTCTAATAATCTTGGTCCTGATGACATCATGTAAGTCATAGATAAAATCAAATTTGCTTTCTTTATTTAACTTGCTTACCTCATTGATTAAGTTTAAAATTTTGCCTTCTTTGCTTTTTAAGTCAACTCCAATAAATCGAATTCTATTGTCGAAATCAAACAAATTTTTGAAGTTTTTATTTGAGAGAATAGTGACTTTAACCTTTGGATATTTTTTCAGTAATGCCGTTAGGACAGGTCTTATTAAAATCACATCACCAAGTGATGAAAATCGAATTATTAAAATATTCAACTGGTAGAGGAGTTTTTATACAATTCTGGATTCAAATTTTTGTCATTGTACATTTTCATCTGGCGGTAAAGTTTAATTACCTTTTTACCAATTTTATAGTCTTCCAGAAGTTCATGGTAAGAAATACTTAAATCTTTTTGTTGTTGCAAAAGCACATTTAATTTATGTTGACAAATTTCAATATGTTCTTTAGTTACATCTCCTCTTTTCGTTTGTTCTTTCATGTGGAAAATTTTTAGGCAAAGAATGGAGAGTTTATCTAATACCCAACCAGGACTTTCAGTATTCCATGAAGAATTTTCATGACCTTGATCCTTAAATTCATTATAGAAGTAATCGTCTAAATTCTCCACGGTGTCTGTTCTTTCTTGGTTTGATAGATCTATTCTTCTCTTAAGACTCATTCCTTTATCCGAGTCAATATTAGGACTTCTTATGAGGTCTTCCATGTGCCACTGTACTGTGTCTATCCAACATTTTTGGTAAAGTATAGCCTCAAAACTTTCTTGTTGAAAAGGATTTATAATTTTTGCATCAATGTGATCAGATACATGATAATCGTCAATGGCACGATTAAATATTTCGATACATTTTTTAGCTTCCATACTTATTGATTGGGGAATAATACTGATTTCAATTCATTTGCATCTTCAGGCTTTAGTTTGCCTGCAAAAACTAAACTAAGTTGTTTTCTTCTTAAAGCAGAATCAAATCTATTTTTCTCCTCTTGAGATTCTGGAATTATTGGAGGTACACTAATTGGGTTTCTGTTTTGATCTATGGCTACGAAGTTATATATGGCCTCATTACATTTCTTTCGGCTACCATCCGAGTTTTCTACAAAAACGTCTACAAAAACCTCCATTGAAGAATTGAAAGCTCTACTCACTTTTGCATGCAAAGAGACTATTTCACCTGCGAATATGGGCTGATCAAAGGATACATTGTTTATAGATGCCGTCACCACCACTCTTCCACAATGTTTGTGGGCAGAAATACTAGCTATTTCATCCATCCATTCTAACAATCTTCCTCCAAATAGGGTATTAAGAGGGTTGGTGTCATTAGGAAGAACCATTTTAGTTTGTACGGCTAAGGAATCGGATACTTTTTTTCTGTTATTTTTCATTATTGCATGTAATTTCTATCATATCTTGATTTGTCCTCTGGATTTAAATATACAGGAGGACAATCACTTCTGTCGGGTCGTTTTAGCCACAAAATTCTAACTTTAAGTAGCAGGGGTCTATATCTACTGTTCATGATCCCATATGTTGATTTACCACTTTCCCATTGCTTCAGGTTTAAAATAGGAGATTCTAGGGTTGGGATTATAAATAATCTATTTTGAAATTTCATTCCATATCCTAGTTTTAAGTGAAATGACATTAGCAATCGATCTGTATTAAAAGGTGTTGGAGCAGGTTGTTTTTCAAACAGCATTAAATCTAAATTGGCACCTAAGCTGGTTTGTAGAAATCGCGTGTCGTTGATTTGATAAATGTTATTTATATTATAATTAAAGCTTAAATACCTTTTTTTAAAAACAGTTTTGTTATCAGATGATTTTACTACTTCACTACCTGATAATTTTTTATAGCTGATTCCATAGTCCATGTAGTTGAAAATATTACCTCCTCCATTAAATATTTTATACCCACCAAATTCTAATAAATAAGCTAGGCGACCTCTAGGGTTAATGGAATCATTTTTGATTCCGCCTAATCGTTCCATTTCATTGGGGAGCATAAAGGTTAGTCCAGGACTAATATAAAAATGACTCATTTTGTAGGTTCCGTCTAGCTCTACAAGGGGTCTGTTTTTCTTTTTGTGAAATTGGCTGTATGCACCACCTGACAATGCGATTAAACTAAGAAGTAATGTGCCAAACTTCATAATTTAGAAAGTATTTTATGTTCAATTTCTTCAGAATCCCAAATTTCATGAATGGAGGGGTCTTTTAAGATTTCTTTCATAATTAAGTCTTGTTTTTTTCCTTGGGCTATAGCTTTTGAATAAGGTATATGGCTAAAAGTGACTTGACTATATAATGGTATCCACTTTTCAGGATGTTTTTCATGCAATTTAGCTTCGATTTTTTTCTGCAATAAAAAATCATCATTAGCTACATGATCTCTCATTACGTAGTAATTATGTAAGGAAAGATCTTGTAATGCATCCCCATCTGCTTTTCTTGTTTTTTGATAAGCCTTAAACGTTTCATCCCAATTTTGATGTTGATTGTATAATTCCCACATTACCGTACAGTCCTCAAATCCTGCATTCATTCCTTGTCCATAAAAAGGAACTGTGGCATGACAAGAGTCACCCATTAAAGCAAATTTACCCATTGTCCAAGGGTAGCATCTTACAATAGAAAGTGAAGAAAGCGGGTTTTGGTGCCAATTTTCAATCAAATTAGGCATAAGTGCATGAAAGTCAGGGAATATGGTTTTAAAGAACACATTTATTTTTTCATCTGAATCCAGGTCATTAAAGGCATATTCATGGTTATCGTAGGGCATGAATAGCGTACAAGTAAATGAACCGTCTTCATTTGGTAATGCAATTAACATAAATCGGCCTCTAGGCCATATATGTAAAGCATTTTTTTCTATTTGATAATTTCCATTTTCATCGGCAGGAAGAAGCAATTCTTTATAACCATCTTCAATGTAAAACTGACTATAATTAAATCGATCTACTTTTTGCATAGCGTTATATCTCACTGCAGAGAAAGCACCGTCTGCTGCAAAAACTAAGTCAGCTGAATCTTCAAATTCTCTATTATTTTTTAAGTCCCTCAATTGAACAATACCATTGTCTAATTCTGCTCCAGTGCATTGATGATTATAGTGAATAGTAGCCCGTCCTTTATTCTCAGCAATATCCATCATGATGGCATTTAAATGACCTCTAGATACGGAGTAGATGGCTTCATCTTTTTTTCCATATGCCTGATAAGTAAGCTGTCCATCGGTATCGTGCATAATTCGACCAGACATAGGAATTGCAATTTTTTTTACTTCCTTTTCAACCCCCGCATTTCTTATTGCTTTCCATCCACGATGGGAAAGGGCTAAATTGATCGATTTTCCTGCAGAGATTTCTGCTTTTCTAATGTCGGGTCGTCTTTCATATATAGTCACTTTATATCCAGCTTTTGCCATATAAACTGCCCATAATGACCCTACTAGTCCTGCTCCAACAATAATTACTTTCTTTTCCATCTTTTTCTATATGCTGATTGATCAAAAATACTGTCTGAAGATTTATTGAATCTAGAAAATAGAGTTGTTGAAAACCTCCAAACAAACAGGCCTATCACCATTATCCCGATCAACAATAAATACAATTTAATATTTGAATTGATTTCCATCAAATCTTTAATGCTTGTTTTAAAACTTCACCAAAACGGTATACATCTTCAAAACTGTTATAGAGTGGGACAGGTGCAACTCTTATGACGTTAGGCTCTCTCCAGTCAGAAATGACTCCTTCTGCAGTCAGTTGGTTAAAGAGTTTTCTTTCTGCTCCGTGTGCTACAATTGATAATTGACATCCTCTATTGTTTTCTTCCTTTGGCGTAATTACTTCTAGATTAATACTAACCTCTTTATTGATTTCGTCAATAACAAATGCTAAAAAGTTGGTCAGTTCAATACTCTTTGTTCGTAAATTTTCAAATCCTGCTTCATCAAATATTTCTAGTGAAGCTAGGTGTGCAGCCATTGATATAACTGGCGCATTTGAAAGTTGCCAACTTTCTGCCGTTGGGATAGGAGAAAAAGTATCTGGCATCTTAAATCGATCTTCTTTATTATGTCCCCACCATCCAGCAAATCTTGGAATGTTTTCGTTTGATACGTGTCTTTCGTGAATGAAATAACCGCTAACCCCTCCAGGTCCAGAGTTCAAATATTTATAAGAACACCAAGTGGCAAAGTCTACGTTCCATTCATTTAGTTTCAAGCTAATATTTCCGGCTGCGTGGGCTAAGTCAAAACCTACATTAGCACCAATTTTATGACCAGCTTTTGAGATTTTTTGCATGTCAAAAACTTGTCCTGTAAAGTAGTTAACTCCACCAATCATGATCATTGCAATTTCATCTTCATGATCCTCAATTATAGAGATAATATCTTCATTTCTAATTGTATGCTCTCCAACTCTTGGCTCAACTTCAATTAAGTTTTCTTTAGGATTTAAACCGTGAAATTGCAATTGACTTTGTAGTGCATATTGATCACTTGGAAATGCTTTTTTTTCACATAAGATTTTACATCTTTTTCCTTTCGGATTGAAAAAAGACACCATCAATAAATGTAGATTTGTGGTTAAACTATGAGTAACCGCTACTTCACTGTGTTTTGCCCCAACTAACCTTGCAATTTTATCTGTAAAAAGCTCATGATATGGCATCCATGGTCTCTCCGCGCGAGTGTGTCCATCAACTCCCCATTTAGCCCATTCATCTAATTCTCTGTTTATATAAGTTCTAGTCAACTTAGGTTGAAGACCTAGCGAGTTTCCAGTAAAATAGATGGGACGCTTATCACTAAATGTAGGAAAGTGAAATTTATCTCTAAAGTGACTAAGCTTATCATTTTGGTCAAGTTTTTTTGCACAGTCTAAAGAAAATTCCCAATTAGTCACGATATTCGAATTGTTTTGGTTAAAGTGCAAATATAGTTGAATTAAAATCGGAGTTATAAAAATGTTGAATTTGTTAAATGAACGATCTAAGAAACTTTTTATTGAGGCTAAAAAAGTAATACCCGGAGGGGTAAATTCACCAGTTAGAGCTTTTAAGTCTGTAGGAGGCGATCCGATTTTCATTAAAAAGGCAAAAGGCGCTTATTTATTTGATGAGGATAATAATAAATATATTGATTACATATCTTCATGGGGTCCCTTAATTTTAGGTCATGCCCACGAATCCGTTATCGAAGCTATTAATCACCAAAGTCATAAAGGAACATCATATGGCATACCTACTGAGCTGGAAACGAAAATGGCCGAACTGGTAGTTGAACTGGCACCAAACGTGGATAAAGTAAGATTTGTCAATTCAGGTACTGAAGCATGCATGAGTGCAGTTAGACTTGCTCGTGGCTTTACGGGGAAAGATAAGATCATTAAATTTTCTGGCTGTTATCATGGGCATGCTGACCCATTTTTGATTGAAGCTGGAAGTGGTGCATCTACGTTTGGAATGCCAAATAGCCCAGGGGTTACAAAATCTAGTGCTAAAGACACATTACTAGCTGAGTATAATAATATTGATCAAGTCATGCAATTATTTGAAAAAAACAAAAATGAAATTGCGGCTATTATTTTAGAACCTGTAGCTGGAAATATGGGTTGTGTTTTACCAAAGCAGAATTTCATTAGCGAGTTAAAAAAAATATGTCTTTCAAATGATTCACTATTAATTTTCGATGAGGTAATGACAGGGTTTCGGTTAGCCCTAGGTGGAGCTCAGGAATTATTGTCTATTGATGCGGATTTAATTACGTATGGTAAGGTTATTGGAGGGGGGCTTCCAGTTGGAGCCTTTGGAGGAAGGTCAGAAATTATGGACTTTTTGGCTCCTGACGGACCGGTTTATCAAGCAGGTACCTTAAGTGGAAATCCAATTGCCATGTCAGCCGGATTTGCCATGTTAACATACCTACAGCAAAATCCAAATGTATTTGCTTCATTGAATGAAAAAACTACCTACTTGAGTAAGGGTGTTGAAGAAAGATTAAAAAATTCTGAATTGCCATTTCAAATAAATCAACTTGGTTCAATGATGTCTCTCCATTTTACAAATGACCCTGTTATTGATTTTACATCAGCAAAGAAAGGAGATAATGATTATTTTAAAAGGTATTTTCATGCCATGTTAGCTAACGGAGTTTACTTACCGCCAAGTGCATATGAAAGTTACTTCCTAAATGATGCTATTTCTTATGAAGATTTAGACCACACTCTTGATGCTCTATCAGACTCCTTAGCTTTTATTGAACGTAAATAAAATATGTAATAATAAATTTCCTTTGATGATAAAAAAATCATGGAAAAAATTATTGCATGTGCCGTTGATGGCATACAAGGAATAAAAGTAGAAGTTCAAGTTCATGTTGAAAGGGGTGCTAAATTTTATATGGTCGGACTCCCTGATAATGCAGTGAAAGAAAGTCATTATAGGATTTCTGCAGCTTTAAAAAATAATGGTCTTGCTTTACCTGTTAGACATATCATTATCAATCTGGCTCCTGCTGATATTAGAAAGGAAGGTAGTGCGTATGATTTGCCTATTGCTATTGGAATATTGCTTGCAACCAGTCAATTGAATTTCACATCAATCGATCAATATTTAGTGATGGGTGAGTTGTCTTTGGATGGTAGTATAAAAGCAATAAAAGGAGTACTACCAATGGCTATCAAAGCAAAGGAGATGGGGCTAAAGGGAGTAATTATCCCCAAAGAAAATCAAGACGAAGCGCAGTTTATTAGTGAACTTGATGTCATCGCTGTATCTCATTTAAGTGAACTTATATCCATGATAAACGGTAATCAATTCCAAACTTCAAGATCATCTACCCTAACAATAGAAAATAAAAAAAATACAGGTGATTTTTCAGATGTAGTGGGACAACATTTTGTTAAAAGAGCATTAGAGATTGTAGCTTCTGGAGAACACAATACGTTAATGATTGGACCCCCAGGTTCAGGGAAATCCATGCTTGCTCAAAGAATTCCATCCATTTTACCATCATTAACTCAAAAAGAAGTAATTGAAACTACAAGAATTTACTCTGTAATTGGCAAAAATAATGGCGTTATTTCTGCTCCTCCATTTAGAAGTCCACATCATACCATTTCTGATGTTGCCTTAGTTGGTGGTGGATCTCATCCGATGCCTGGTGAAATGTCGCTTGCACACAACGGGGTTTTGTTTCTGGATGAATTCCCAGAGTTTAAAAGAAGTGTAGTTGAAGTACTTAGGCAACCATTAGAAAATCGAGAAATTACGATTTCAAGGGCTTTGAAATCTTGTACTTATCCTGCTAAATTCATGCTAGTATTAGCCATGAATCCATCTCCAGCAGGAAATTATTACGAAGAAAATAGTATGTGCTCAAAACAGAAAGTATTTAAATACCTTGAAAAATTAAGTAAGCCTCTTCTGGATAGGATTGATGTTCAAATAGAAGTAGACCCTGTTCCAATTAAAGATCTAACAGTGCCTTGTGAAATGAATGAAACAAGTGAAATGATTAAGAAGCGAGTGATTCAAGCTAGGGAAGTTCAATATGAAAGGCAAGGAAAAACAAATGCATTATTGAATTCTACGGAACTGAAAAAATTTTGTGAATTAAATCACAAGGAGAAACATTTTTTAATCAAAGTTGGAAAGCAAATAAATCTTACTGCTAGAGGATATGCAAGAATTTTAAAAGTATCTAGAACAATAGCAGATATGGAAGGGTCGAATTCAATTCATATGAACCATATTTTAGAATCATTACAATACAGGAGTTTAGAAAGGATAAAATCTTTTTTAGTATAACCAATTCATATTCTACTGTATAAAAATTCATATATATTCGCCGGTTTTAAAATCAAATTCCAATATGAAACGATTATCTAAAAAGTTCACTTTGGATCTTAAAAGCGACACAATTTCAGCTTTGACGGTTGTCCCAGAAGCCTTTGCTTTTGCTTTGGGTGGTGTTATGTTTATGGTTGTTATTGGAACCTTTGCTTAGAGAAGTTTTAGTGTATTTCGAAAAATTCAAATCTCTGATGCTATTGATAATCTTTTTCACAAGTATTTGAAGGCAGAAAAAAAATCAAACTCATCGGAGCCCAGAAAGTAATCTGGAGGAATTTAGTTATATTTCACTAAATTCTCTGCTCTTTTATCTTCGACTTGGTAAGCTCTTAACAAAGAAGAATAGTACCCTTGATCCACTTGGTTCCTGTATTCACTCTCTATTTTTTTGGACTTTTCATCTACGTTTTCTGAGGATATTGAAGCATCATTTAAACTATTCAGCTTAACAATGTAAATTCCTTGCTTTCCTTCAATAATTGGTGAAATAGTATTAGGAGTTAAATTAAATATGTTGGCAATTACCTTGGGCTCTGGTAAAGTATTTTGGTTATTTCCAATATTTATATCACTGTATTTTACACTATTTGTTTGTAACGCATATCCTAAGGATGCAGCAATTGAGTCTATGTTAGAGCTGTTACTAATATTAGTATTTGTTTTAAAGAAATCAGCTTTCTTTTTATTTATGACAGAAGGCTCCATTAATCCTTTAATATTTTTAAATTGATCATTTTCTCCTTCAATTTTTTCCGTTAATTGAGCAATTACTATTTGGTTATGAGAAATAAAATCAGGCTCCATGATATCGCCAATTTCACTATTAAAAGCCCATTTTGCTATAAATAATTTTCTATTTAAGTCTACTGGTCCATAGAGATTGTTCTGGCTTGTTCTTTTTAGATATTTAAAGTTATTATTTTTAAAATACGTTAATGGCACATCACCTGAAGATCTTACTTCATATCCATAATCATCAGCAGCAGCTCTCAAGCCAGCTGTATCTGCATTCATATAAAAGTTTACTGCTATGGAATCATAGAAATAATCTTGTGTGCTTGAACTAGCCATGATGGATTCATCCACAATAGCTATTTTTTTCTGTGTTCCTATTTTTCTTCCCAAAACTTGGATAACGTGGAAGCCATAATTTGTTCTTACTACACCCGTTGATCCAATTCTTTTTTCAAAGCTGAAATTTTCAAATTCAGGAACCATTTGACCTTTTGGGAACCAAGAATAAACCCCTCCGTTAGGAACAGAACCAGGATCATCGGAATATTTTTGAACTAGCTCAGTAAATTTGCTAGAATCTCTTTTTACAGCGTATAGGATGCTATCTGCTAATCTTTTGTTAGCTGCGTCATCTTCATCTCCTTCTTTGGATGTAATCAGAATATGCCTGACTTTAGCTTGTTCTTCTTCAGTAGTTTCGTAAATCTTAACCAAATTAACTTTATCTTGGTGTACAAATGGACCTATTACATCTCCTTCAGATGCTTCATCAATTTGTATGTCTATAAATGAGGAAAATCTACCTCCTCTGTAAGGTTGGTCGCTGAATATTCCAGATGGCCTTGGCCCATATTGAGATTCGATAAATATTGGCGATTCAGCATTTTCTGCAACAAACACAGAATCATCATCTGCATTTTTAAAACTTGTTTTTAATGACTCCATAGATGACGTATAATATTCAATATCTTCCTGTGAAGGTTCAAACTTAATTACCACATAATCGTAAACCGAAACATCATTTTCTTGTTTCCATTTCTTTTCATATCGGTGACTATTAAAGTAATTTTTACGATCTTCATCTGTTATTACTGCTATACTGTCTGGAATTTGATTGTAATCCACAAAAATATAATCGATGTTAGCCACAGCATTATCTTCAAAGTTTAACTTCTTTCCTTCTTGCACGGTTCCTAGTAAGCCATATTTTAGCATTGATCTGTACTTGGCTAGTTTTCTATCGAATTGCAGGGGTATTTCAAAATTATTTTTGATATTTAAAATATAATTTGGATCTGGTTCATTTTGTAATCTTTTTCTTAATTCAAAAACTTCTTCTCCAAATCTTTCTTGATTAAAAACCCCATTTTCTACAAATTGCTCTTTGAATTGTGAGGGTAGTGGATTTTGACTATTTAGGATACCTTCATTTAACTCTGAGCTGGTTACTCCAATTCCTAATTTTCTTAACTCAATGTTGTAAATGGTATCGGATATCATTTGATACCATGCTCTGAATTTAATTTCATCCTCGTTTGCATTTGGGAAGTTTCTGGAGGCTACATTCTCTATTTGATAATAACCCCAAGTTTTAGAATCAATTTCATTGTTATTAAACAATCCAATATTTGCATTTTGGTTTGAAAACCATGGGATTGTTCCATCGAAAAGAGGGGTAAAAATAAATAATACGAGTCCAAGACCTACCATTGTGACTAACAAGCCCGATCTTTCCCTAATTTTTCCTATAATTGCCATTAGTAGTTTTTAATAAAGTTTGCGAATATACAATTGAATAATCACATATGAAAATTACTTTTCGTTAAGTATTTTTAAACTTTAATTTAAAATTCTTTAGATGGTAAATTGGATAGGATATACAAAAGCATTACATCTCATTTTCATGGTAAGCTGGTTTGCTGGTCTTTTTTACATGGTAAGGTTGTTCGTTTATCATGCGGAATCTGAAAAAAATCATGGTGAACTTGCATTTGTTTTTCAAAAACAATACCTACTCATGCAAAGCAGGTTATGGTACATTATTTCTTGGCCATCTTTAGTATTAACTCTTTTATTCGGATCAATTACTTTGTTTTCCAAACAGTATTCTTATTTACTACATGAGCCATATATGCATGTAAAATTAGGATTTGTTTTTTTACTAGTTATTTACCACATTATATGTCATAAAATCCATTTGGATCAAAAAAAAGGTGTGTCTTTGTATACGGGAATTCAAATGCGAGTTTGGAATGAAGTGGCTACGTTATTCTTGGTAATTATTACTTTCGTTATTGTATTGAGAGATCAATTGGATGGGTTCTATGGCACTATTGGATTTATCCTTTTTGGTATTTCTTTATTTCTTGGAATTAGGCTATATAAAAGATTACGTAAAGAATAATTGTAAACAATTTTCTATTTTTTTTAAACATCTTAATTTATCTGTAATTTATTAGAAAGATTCTTTTTAAAATTGCCATCATTATAAATAATTTAAATTGTCAGAACAAAAACAAATTAAAACCGCACTTATTTCCGTTTTTTCAAAAGACGGACTAGATGAATTAGTATTAGCGTTAAGTCAACATGATGTCCAAATAATTTCTACCGGAGGAACCCAAAAGTATATCGAATCTTTAGGTGTTTCTGTTACCCCAGTGGAAGATATAACAAGTTATCCATCCATTTTAGGTGGAAGAGTAAAAACATTACATCCTAAAGTTTTTGGAGGTATACTTAGCAGAAGGGAAAATCAGGAAGATGGCAAACAATTAAATGAATTTGAAATTCCCGAAATAGATTTGGTTGTTGTGGATTTATACCCATTTGAAAAAACAGTTTCGTCAGGAGCTTCACACCATGATATTATTGAAAAAATAGATATTGGTGGAGTTTCTCTAATAAGAGCCGCTGCCAAAAATTATGAGGATGTCACTGTTATTTCCCACAAAAGTGATTACAAAACATTAGTAGATATTATTTCAAAAAATGGTCCAAAAACATCACTAGACGAACGTAAGAAGTTCGCGTATTTAGGTTTTAAATTAACTACTAAATATGACTCATCTATTAATCAATATCTGTCTCCTGAGACTGAAAAAAAAGCATTAAGGTATGGTGAAAATCCTCATCAGAAAGGCTGGTTTCAGGGAAATTTGAATAATGTTTTGAATCAATTGCACGGAAAGGCTATTTCTTACAATAATTTGTTAGACATCGATGCTGCAGTCATGTTGATGGCTGACTTTGATGATAGCTCTGCTACTTTTGGAATACTTAAACATAATAATGCATGTGGATTTGCTTCCAGAGAAACACTTCTTGATGCCTATAAGTCTGCACTTGAATCAGATCCAATATCCGCTTTTGGCGGAGTCTTAATTGCAAATAGAATCATTGATTTTCAAACTGCTGAAGAAATTAATAAGTTATTTTGTGAGATCGTAATTGCCCCATCCTTTAGTGAGGATGCATTAGAATTATTAAAGTCAAAAAAGAACAGAATAATTCTGAAACAAAAAATGAATCGTTTTGAGGGTTTAATTTCGAGATCATGTTTAAACGGAAATTTAATTCAAGAAAGAGACAGCTCAATCGAAGAAATCAGCACATTTGAGGCTAAAACCAAAAAAAATCCAACTAAAAGTCAATTAGGCGATTTATTTTTTGCAAATAAATTGGTAAAACACACTAAATCCAATACTATTGTGTTAGCCAAGGACCAACAATTGCTTTCAAGTGGTACAGGTCAAACATCAAGAGTAGATGCATTGAAGCAGGCTATACAAAAAGCTAAATCTTTTGGGTTTGATCTTAATGGTGCGGTAATGGCATCGGATGCTTTTTTCCCATTTCCAGATTGTGTGGAAATTGCAGGAAATGAGGGCATAAACGCTGTTATTCAGCCAGGTGGTTCATTGAAAGACCAATTATCAATTGATTATTGTGATGAAAATAATTTGGCTATGGTTTTTACAGGTGTTAGACACTTTAAACATTAATTTTTTATGGGAATATTCAATGTATTTACGCAGGAAATAGCAGTTGATTTGGGAACAGCTAATACACTTATTATTCATAACGATAAAGTGGTAGTTGACGAACCGTCTATAGTGGCTATGGATAGAACTACTGCTAAAGTGATTGCTATTGGTAGAAAAGCGCAGCAAATGCATGGAAAGACTCATGAAAATATAAAAACTATCCGTCCATTGAAAGATGGAGTAATTGCTGATTTTCAAGCCGCAGAGCATATGATCCGTGGTATGATCAAGATGATGAAAGGTGGATCTAAATTTATTCAGCCTTCCATGAGGATGGTTATTTGCATCCCATCAGGAATTACAGAAGTAGAAAAAAGAGCAGTACAAGATTCGGCTGAACATGCCGGAGGAAAGGAAGTTTACTTAATTCATGAACCTATGGCTGCAGCTATTGGAATCGGAGTAGATGTAGAAGAGCCAATGGGAAATATGATTATTGACATTGGGGGTGGGACTTCTGAGATTGCAGTAATTGCTTTAGGAGGAATTGTGTGCGATAAGTCCATTAGAGTTGCTGGTGATGATTTTACAAGTGAT
>ENA-OSEY01000273-OSEY01000273.1-marine-metagenome-genome-assembly--contig:-NODE-273-length-37793-cov-12.100435_pt1 | contig 37793 bp, 31 predicted proteins | sample MGYA00248465_ERZ534230 | MGnify/ENA primary metagenome ERZ534230 (study PRJEB26409, sample SAMN06344110) | marine metagenome | isolation source: Sea water from surface | place: Atlantic Ocean:Southern... | reverse complement strand
TTTTTATCAAGGGGAACAAATTTTTTAGGGTTACGGGCTTTTGCAACATGATTAACTAGGTCTAGTGAAAAGCCTCTGATCAAGTACACTGTCAGCATTTCAAGCTGAAACGGTACAGAAAAGTCAGAAAGTTCACTATGATTTTTTCTATCATCAATGCCGAATTTTCCGTTTCCATACACCGCTGTGGTTCGCATTAAATATCCAATATCATTTATCAGCTCGCTTGGAGGTTGCTTGCCTTCACTTAATGACTGCGCTACCAGCTCAAACATCCTTACAGATTTATTAGCCCTACTCAGAACTAGCTCTGTATTTTTATACCTACCCGCCTCTTGAAAAGGTAACTGCGTTTTAAGCCTTTCAATATCTGAAATTGATGGAACGCCATCAAACAGAGCAAAAGAGGTATCCCAAGCAGATGCAATAACTCTATCAGTCCTTTGTGAAGTCTCTAGAAAATTAGAAAATGCAATTAAAGCCAAGTCTTTACCAAAGAGGTTCAATTGATAAACCGCATTACCAAATCCGTTCTCATCCATTTCCCAGCGCGTACAACTAATGCGCGTTTTTTGCTGTATCATTTTACGGATCAATATTCTTGAAAAGGACAGCCTTGATGGATGGAAGGACCCCATTCTTTCCAGTTTCATAACATCGGAAGGCTTCCTAATATTTGGCTGTGGGCCACACAACTGTACTTCTTTTTCTATCACCAACTTATATCTCTTTATTAAAAGAATTTTTAAAAAACTTCATCCAGTTGAGTCCCATAATAGAATTAATTTCATCATTATCAAATCCAATATGCTTTAATCCATCCTTAATATTGATAAAATCTTTGTTTGATTTGAACCAATTAGGCTGAATAGGAAAGCCAGGGTTAGAAGAATCTCCTTCTCCAAAGTCTTTTGTTTTGGTCCATCTTCCATTTCTCATCCACTCTACGATACTATCAGGCTGATTTTGACAAAGATCACTTCCTATCCCAATATTTTTTGATCCAAATTTTTCTGCCGTTTTTGCAATCATTTTACAAAAGTCTTTAATAGTACAATCACTCCCATTATGTAAATGGTGAGGATAAAGAGAAAATCCCAGCATACCACCATTTTTAAACATTCGGTCTAGAACTTCATCTGACTTATTTCTTAAGGCAGAATGCCAGAAAGCTGGATTAGCATGAGTAATTGCAATCGGCCGTGACGAATTATCAATTGCCTCTAAAGTTGACCGATCAGAAGAATGGCTCATGTCAACAACAATCCCAAGCCTATTCATTTCTTTAATAACTTCTTTCCCCATTCTTGTTAAGCCAGGGTCATTCTTTTCATAACAACCTGTAGCAAGGAGCGATTGATTATTATAAGAGAGCTGCATAAATCGAACACCAAGCTTTTGCCAAACTTCTAACAAAGAAATATCGTCTTCTATTGGAGACGGGTTTTGAAAACCGAAAATAATCGCTGTTTTATTATTTTTCTTAGCAGATAATATTTCATCATAACTACCTGCTTGCACAATATACTCCGAATAACTATTGAAATATTCGTTCCATTTCTCAAGGTTTAAAACAGCTTCCCGAAAATTTTCATGGTAGGCAATAGTTACGTGGACACAGTCAACGCCACCTTGTCTCATTTGCTCAAAAATTTCCTTAGACCAATTAGCATATTGCAAACAATCTACTGTAAAATTATTGCTTGTTTCCGAGTCAATAGACAAATCAAATCCCCCTGCTGATATCCTTTACTCCATTATTGCTTTAGTCTCTAAGAATTCTTCCAAACCCCACTCAGCCTTCTCTCGCCCATTACCCGATTGCTTAAAGCCACCAAATGGTGCATTGGTTCCTCCACTACCATAATTAACATGGATTTGACCTGCTCTAATTTGCCTTGCGACACTCCTTAATTTTTCGGAATCACTACCACATACATAAGCGGAAAGGCCATAGCTTGTATCATTCGCAATCTGAACCGCATTATCAATGTCTTCATATGGGATTACAGATAAGACGGGGCCGAATATTTCTTCTTGTGCAATTTCCATGGAGTTATTTACATCTCCAAAAATAGTTGGCTTAACAAAATAACCGGCATTAAGCCCTATAGGCTTGCCTAATCCACCAGTTACTAATTGAGCACCAGCCTTAATCCCTGATTCAATTAACCTTTGCACCTTATCGAATTGAGCTTGACTTACTAGCGGACCAATGTCTGTGTCTTCTTTCGTAGGGTCACCAGTTATCAATTTTTCTGCAACATTTTTTGCAATTTCCAAAGCTTCATTTTGTCGATTTTTTGGTACTATCATTCGGGTTGGGGCATTACAAGACTGTCCAGTATTCTCCATAATTTTTTGCACGCCAACAGTGACCGATTGCTCAAACTTTTCATCATCAAAAATTATATTTGGTGATTTTCCTCCAAGTTCCTGACTTACTCTCTTGACCGATTTTGCTGCAGCCTGAGCAACAGCGACCCCTCCCCTCGTTGAACCAGTAAAAGACATCATGTCTACATCCTTATGGTTGGATAAGGCCTCTCCTACAACCGGACCCAAGCCATGCACCATATTAAAAACTCCTTTAGGAACCTTTGCGGCATCCATTATTTCGGCAATTATATTAGCTGATACTGGTGATATTTCGCTTGGTTTCAGGATTGCTGTGCACCCTGAGGCAAGACACGGTCCGAGCTTCGATATAGTTTGGTTTATTGGCCAATTCCAAGGTGTGATAAGCCCACAAACTCCAATTGGTTCGTGCCTTACAGTGTAGCCATTAAAAGGGTATTCAAATTTATGTTCTTCTAGCACCCTTATTGCTGTCTTTAAATGGCCTAAACCTACGGCTGCTTGTGCACCGCGAGAAAGCTTTACAGGTGACCCCATTTCTTTAGTGATAGCTTCCACAAAATCTTCAAAGCGATTTTTAAACTGGTTTCTTATTTCTTTCAACAAGTCTAAACGCTCGTCTATACTTGTCCGCGCATAGCTTGAAAACGCAGCTTTTGCAGCCTCTACTGCCTTGTCAATATCCTGCTGAGAGCCAACGTTTAGTGTCCCAATAACTGATTCATCTGATGGATTAATAATATCAATTTTTTCATCTTTTACAGGGGAGACCCATTCGCCATTAATGTAGAATTTATCTAGTTTCATTGATTACACCTTTCCTATTATATACCAGCTGGATTATCAACAGATTTGCCTAGTGCTTTTAGATCTGAGTATCGATCACCTATTCTATGATGGGGCCTTCCGCTTGTAGCAGCTCCAAGAGCACACACTATTTCGTCGACATCAGGCGCATCATATATCGAGAACTGAACGGTTAAATAATGCGATCGCCTTCCAGTGTCATGCTTATCCATTAATGGTATTTGAATTTGTGTATTTGCTGGACCCCTTGTATTTGTGAACCCTAGGTAACTTTTTGCTCCAACCGCTTCCCTATAAAAGTTTCCAAATTGCAAAGTATGAATAATAGCTGAAGCATGCTCTATTTCACAACTGGTCCCAGCTAATGCTGCCTTCCCGTATGCTTCAATTTTTTCTCCACTACCAACCATTGAAATCAAACGGTCGGTCAAAGCTTTACCCATTACAGGAGCAATTCTTTTAATTTCTGGTTGCAAGTCCTCTACAAACCCCTGACCTTTCCACGGATTAGATAATACTGCAGCAACACCTATTATGCGAAGAATAGGATTGGCTTCTTTTCCTCCTTCACTGTATATATCTTCATCAAAGGTTACAATCTTTCTCAGTTCTTTAAGCATCTGGAGCTCCTATTCTTTTGCAAATAAATAAAGCACGTAACGATCATAAAAGATACTTTGTAATTAAGTATCAAAAAAATGTTAATGTAAATTCGATGATACAAGAAATTCATCAATTTTCACAAAAACCGTTCTATAGTCTTCGACCAATGCCATATGCCTCAAGTTTTGTAAAATACAGACATGGCTATTTTTAAAATTTTTTGCAATTTCTTTTGCAGCGTCAGGGCCATTAGCAAAATCTTGATCACAGGTTATTAAAAGTGTCGGCTTACTTTCATTTAGCGATTTAAGGTCAATAGATCCGTAATAGAGTATGGGGTAAACTTTTGAATAAATTTCTTTTCTATTGTTATTTACCCAGTTACGTACAAGCTGAACGATATGAGGATTACTTTTCTGAAAAGTATTACTAAACCATCTTTTTATCGCCGCTTCTGTCGTAGACTCTGGACCCTCGTCTTTCAACAACTTTGCTCTTTCTAAAATTTCATCCCTTTCCTGCTCTAATAACCTATTGGGTGAATTTAAAAGAACTAATGCTTCAACCATGCTTGGGTATAAAGACGCAAATTTTCGAGAAATCATTGATCCCAGAGAAAACCCAACTAGTATAAATTTTTCTAATTTAATGTGATTGATTATTTGTAGAAGTTGATCCGAAAACATACTTAAAGAAATTTCACCTTCAGGATCTTTACTGTCACCATGACCAAGAAGATCATATATAAGTACATTATGGTTTTTAAACAATGAAACCTGCCATGACCAGACATCTTGGTTGAGTCCTAAACCATGTATAAAAACAATAGTTTTAAACTTAGGATTCTTAAAAAAATATTTAAAGCAGTTTCCGTTAAAATATTGCCTCTTCATTTCACAACTCAGGTTTATAAGCTACTACTTCTACTTCAACTAAAACATCTACCAAAAGATCGCTGACCACGGCTGATCTAGCTGGTGGATCATGGTCAAAATACTCCCCGTAAATCGAATTAAACCCTGGGAAGTCTTCTTTATTTTTCAGCCAAACCATAGCTTTAATAACATCCTGTAACTCACATCCAGCCTCTATCAATGTATTTTTAATTTCATCGAGCACTATTCTTGTTTGCTCTTCTATGGTGCCTTCAGTTATGACCACACCGTTTTTCATAGGAACTTGACCCGTTAAATACACAAAGTCACCAGCTCTAACGGCCTTAGATAATGACAGCTTTCGTCCATTAATAATCAATGGATCGCCAATAATTTTTTTAGACATTTTATTCACCTATATTGATAGTTAGATTATTCGTAAAAATAACGGTTGTGAAAATAACTTTTTATTTATTATACAATAAATAGTTATTGTTTTTGATCATTTTTCTCTTGTAAACTTAACGGCGAATAAACAGAAAGTGTGAGCAAAAATGGGCAGATTAGAAAACTTTAAAATGTTGATTGATGGAGAGTGGGTCTTATCCTCTGATAATAAGACCTTTGAAAGCTCAAATCCCACAACGGGAGAGAGTTGGTGCACTATACCAGAAGCATCAACAAAGGATGTTAATAGCGCGGTAGAAGCGGCTCACAAAGCATTTATTGATGGACCATGGTCAAAAATGACTCCGACAGAAAGAGGAGAGCATCTCAGAAAATTAGCCGATATACTAGCTAGTAAATCTGAGGAATTGGGTAAAATTGAAACCATAGACACCGGGAAAATGTTAAAGGAAACTAAATGGCAGGCAAAATATATCTCACAATTTTTTAACTTCTTTGCTGGGTGCGCTGATAAAGTCTCTGGTCAAACCTTACCAATTGATAAACCAGATTTATTTGTATTTACAAACAGAGAGCCACTGGGCGTTGTAGCAGCAATTGTTCCTTGGAATTCACAATTGTTTCTTGTTGCCGTAAAGATTGGTCCAGCATTGGCTGCGGGAAATACTATCGTTTTGAAAGCGTCCGAACACGCATCTGCAGCTATGCTTGCTTTTGGTAAATGCGTTGAAGAAGCGGGTATCCCTCCTGGAGTCGTAAATATTATAACAGGCCATGGAGATCCTTGTGGAAAAGAATTAACAAGCCATCCCAAGGTCGCCAGGATTTCGTTTACTGGAGGACCAACTTCTGCGCGTCATGTTATTAGAAATTCTGCCGAAAATTTTGCAGAAGTGTCCTTAGAGCTGGGGGGTAAGTCACCTTTTATTGTATTTGATGATGCGGATATAGAGAACGCAGTTAATTGTTCTATAGCTGGAATTTTTGGCGCAACAGGTCAAAGCTGTGTAGCTGGGTCGAGATTATACCTTCAAGAAAATATAGCAGATGAATTTTTAAGCTTAATTGTTAAGCAGGCAAAAAACATAAAAATTGGAGACCCATTATTGGACGAAACCCAAATGGGCCCTCTATGCACTAAAGGCCAACTCGAAAATATTAAAACTGAGCTTGCGTTTGCTGTAGAAGAAGGTGCAACCTTGTTGTGCGGTGGCAAATCGCCCGAAGGTCTTGGTGAATTGTTTTTTGAGCCAACAATAGTAGACTGCCCTAGTCAGAAACTAAAAATAGTAGATACTGAATTATTTGGACCTGTACTATCCGTAATAAAATTTAAAACTGAAGAAGAGGTCATATCTCTTGCTAATGATACAAAACATGGTTTGGCAGCAGGCATTTTTTCAAAAAGTAATTCTAGGTGTCTAAGAGTAAGTAAGGCAGTTCATGCTGGAATAGTATGGGTTAACACATATAGGGTTGTGTCTCCGATTGCAGAATTTGGAGGATTTAAAAACTCAGGTTATGGTCGAGAAAGTGGTTTTCAAGCGATATATGACTACACTCGACCTAAAACGGTTTGGATGAATATGTCAGATGAACCGGCAGCTAATCCATTTGTAATGAAATAAAGGATAAAGGATTTTTTAGGGGGATAAAGTATATGAAATTTGATTTAGCAATAAATCTAGAAAGAGCAGACAACTCTTTATCAATGAAGGACGTGAAAAACCATACACTAGAGATGGTACAAATGGCTGATCAAAGTGGTTTTAATATTGTATGGGCTGCCGAACACCACGCCTTGGAAATGACAATTGCACCAAACCCTTTTCAAATAATTACATGGTGGGCAGAAAATACAAACGATGTAAGGCTCGGTACTGCTGTAGCAGCAGCCCCGTACTGGCATCCAATCAAACTTGCTGGAGAGGCTGCTTTCACAGACCTAATTACTGAGGGTCGCCTTGAATTTGGTATAGGTTCGGGGGCATACCAACGAGAATTTGATCGAATGCACCCAGGACTCAAGCAATCTGATGCATGGAAATATATGCAGGAGAGTCTTCCAGTTATCAAGAAGCTATGGGAAGGAGATTATGAGCATAATGGTGAATTTTGGTCTTTCCCATTATCTACGTCTGTTCCAAAACCTGTGCAAAAAGGTGGTCCCCCTGTATGGGTAGCTGCTAGAGCACCTATAACCTATGACTATGCAGTAAAAAATCATTGCAATATAATGTCTTGGCCTCTAACTAGACCATTTTCAGAAGCAGAGCTCTATAAACAACGCCTTGATGATGCTTTAGAAAGTGCCTCTAATGGCTTCAAACCTATTTTTGCGATGATGAGGCATGCTGCTGTCTATAAAAACAAAGAAGAATCGAGTATCTATATCAGAGCTATTCAACGTATATTAGGCCAATTTGAAAATTTGTTTAAAAATTTAGGTGACGTTAAAGACGGATTTCCCAAGGAAATTGCTTTGAAAGAACTAGAAAATAGGGAAGAATATAATCCAACTATGCTTGAAGAAAATCTACTGTTTGGAACACCAGACGAGGTTATTAAAAAATTAAAGCGTTATGAAGATCTCGGGGTGGATAATTTTATCTATTACGCATCGATGGGGTTGGATCATGGTTCACAGAAGAGATCACTAGAGTTGTTCTGTGAAGAAGTTCTTCCTGCTTTTCAATAGGAATAAAAAATGACAAGTCATCTAGAGGTAGAAGTAAAAGAAAAAGTACTAGAAATCAAAATCAATAAGCCAAAAGTAAATGCTATAGACCTTAAACTTAGTCAAGATCTTGGAAAAGCTTTTGCGGAATTACGAGATAATCCCGACCTTAGAGTTGGAATAATTACTGGTGAAGGAGATAAGATATTTTCAGCTGGATGGGACCTCAAAGCCGTTAATTCTGGAGAGATGGCGCTAGACAATTGGTGGGAAAAGGCGGACTACGGTGACGGTGGTTTTGCCGGATTAACAGAAAATTGGAATTTGAACAAGCCAGTGATTTGCGCTCTAAATGGTCACGCAATTGGTGGCGGTTTTGAGCTTGCAATGTCCTGTGATTTGATTATAGCAGCAGAACACGTTGAATTTGGTCTGCCTGAGATGCCGCTAGGTATTGTTCCTGATGCAGGTGCACTTCAAAGGTTACCTAGAAGAATTCCATACAATATTGCAATGGAAATGTTTTTTCTTGGTCGTAGAATGTCAGCTCAGGAAGCAAAAAGCTTTGGATTGGTAAATAAAGTGGTTGATAAATCCTTACTTTTAGATTCTGCAAGAGAGTGGGCAGAAAAAATGTCGCAGACAGCTCCACTAGCAATGCAAAGCGTAAAGGAAGTTTTAAGAGCGATAGAATGTAAAGCTTTAAAAGAGGCTTTTTCAGAAATGCGGTCAGGCAATTTGTCGACATATTCGAATATGCTTAAATCTGACGATGCAGCTGAAGGTGTGGCGGCGTTTGTTGAAAAAAGAGATCCAAATTTTAAAGGAAAATAGCTTGGAAAGTTTAAATAAGATCTCAACAGTAGCCAGTATTGGAGGCGGACCCATAGGAGCTGGTTGGGCCGCTCACTTTCTAGCCAAAGGCCTAAATGTAAAATGTTATCTCCACTCAGAGAATGAAATAGATGATTATAAGTCATTAATCAAAACGGCTTGGGAAACATTAGAAAAATTAGGCATTGATAAAACAGCATCGTTAGAAAAAATGCAAATCTTTACCAACTTAAAAGAGAGCTTAAGCGAGGTCGACTTCGTGCAGGAAAGCATTCCAGAGATATTAAATGTAAAGCAAGATTTTTATTCCCAAATTGATTTATTTTTAAACCCAAGCGTTATTATAGCTTCATCAACTTCTGGACTATTAATTTCAGACATCGTAAAGAACTGCAATACAAAAGATAGAGCAATAGTAGGACATCCTTTTAACCCTCCCTACTTACTTCCACTGGTAGAGGTTGTTGCTAGTGAATACACGAATAAACTATGTGTTGATCAGGCGGTCAGCTTCTATAAAGCGGTCGGTAAAGTCCCAATTGTGCTTAAAAAAGAAATTCCAGGATTTATTGCAACTCGTTTACAGGAAGCATTGTGGCGAGAGGCATTACACATGGTCGCAAATGATGAAGCAACACCCGAACAAATTGATTTAGCACTAATTAATGGGCCAGCACCTAGGATGGCTTACCAAGGTCAATGCATGGCATTTCACGTAGCCTGTGGTGAAGGAGGTATGGCTACAAATCTAGACCAATTCGGCCCTGCATTACAATTACCATGGACTAGACTTAAAGCACCTGAATTAACACAAGAATTACGTGATAAGATGGTTAATGGGTGTAAAGATATGTCAAAAGGTAAGCATTTTCTTGAAATGGCTAAAGATCGTGATAACGCAATAGCTGCGATTTTGAGTGCCATAAAAAACAATCATCCAAATAAATAATGAGGTTAGCATGAATTTTGAGGTAATAGTGACATGTGCGGTTACAGGAGCCGGTGAGACTGTTGATAAAAGTCCTCATGTTCCAGTAACTCCAAAAGAGGTTGCAGATGCTGCTATCGAAGCTGCGAAAGCAGGTGCTTCTGCAGCCCATGTTCATGTGCGAGATCCAGAAACTGGTAAAGGATCCCGAGATGTAAACTTATTTAAAGAAGCGGTTGACAGAATAAGAGATGATAAAACTGATGTAGTGATAAATCTTACTGCAGGAATGGGCGGTGATTGGGTTCCTGATGAAAATGATTTTTCGATGCCTGGCCCCGGAACGGACATGATAGGTCCTGATGAGAGGCTCGCGCATATAGAGATATGTAAGCCAGAAATTTGCTCCTTAGATTGTGGAACCTTAAATTTTGGTGTCAACGATCATTCTATTTATATATCCACTCTACCTATCCTGAGAAGAATGGCCGAATTGACAAAATCTTGGGGAGTAAAACCAGAATTAGAGGTTTTTGACTTAGGTCATATTAGATTAGCCAAACAGCTAATTGAAGAGGGATTAATTAAAGAACCTCCAATGTTTCAAATATGTTTAGGAATACCGTGGGGCGCTGATCAAAGTGTTGATACTATGAAGGCAATGAAGGATCATCTTCCATCAAACGCAACTTGGTCTGGGTTTGGTATTTCAAGAATGCAAATACCAATGGCTGCTGCAGCCGTTACTATGGGGGGCAATGTTCGTGTTGGCTTAGAAGATAATCTTTATCTTTCAAAAGGCGTGCTTGCTACGAATGGACAATTGGTTGAAAAAGTTATAAAAATAATCACCCTAATGGGTGGAAGAGTTCTTACCCCCGATGAAACAAGAAAAAAGCTTTCATTAATAAAAAACTAATTATTGAGATAAACTATGTATGACACTTCAAGCGACTCAAAAATTCTATTAGATACTGTCCAAAAATTCATGGCTGACGAAATTTATCCTCATGAAGACCGTGTGGATAAACTTGGTTATGTTCCTGATGAAATAGGCAAACAAATAGAAGAAAAATCAAAAGAAGTAGGATTATTTGCAGCTAATCTTCCAGAAAAATACGGTGGGGGGGGATTGGATTATTCTTCAATGATGATAGTTGAAAGGGAGTATGGAAAAACTTCACATGCTTTACATTCATGGATAGCACGTCCTACCGAAATACTTCTAGCCTGCAACGAAAAGCAAATGGAAGAATACCTTTATCCCTGTGTAAAAGGTGATAAACGAGAATTATTTGCATTAACAGAACCTGACGCGGGCTCCGATATCATGAGTATGAAATCTAACGCCAAGAAAGAAGGAGATGACTGGATTTTGAATGGTTCCAAACATTTTATTTCTGGACCATGTATGCCAGATTTTGCGATTGTATTTGCTGCTACAGGAGAAGATGAAACGCCTCGCGGAAAAAGAAAAAGAATTACAGCCTTCCTAGTAGATGTTGGTATTCCCGGATTTGATATTCAAGAGGGTACAAAGTGTATCAGCTACCGGGGATATAAAAATTACCAGTTAAGCTTTAACGACGTTAGGCTTTCTGCTGATAAGATACTAGGTACTGAGGGTAATGGACTTTCATTATCTGGGAAATGGCTTGGCATGGGTCGTATTTGGGTAGGAGCGACTTGTTGTGGCAAGGCAGAACGAATTCTTGATTTAGCTTTAGACTGGGCTGCTCAAAGAAAACAATTTGGCAAGCCAATAGGAACTTTCCAAGCTACAGGTTTCAAGCTAGCAGACATGAAGATGAACTTACGAGCCGCAGACCTTTTAGTAAAAGATGCTGTAGACAGGGCTCTTACTGGTCAAATGATGGATGAGGATGCGGCTATTGTTAAGATTTTCTGTTCAGAAATGCTTAATAAGGTAGCAGATGATACTGTTCAGATTTTTGGAGGAATGGGCTTAATGGAAGAGATGCCTATTGAGAGGCTTTGGAGAGACTCACGTTTGGAAAGAATTTGGGATGGAACCTCTGAAATACAAAGGCATATTGTAACACGCTCAATGCTTAGACCTCTTGGGGCATGATTTTAAACTCTTTTAAAAGCATTGATCGTTTTTTTAAAGCAAAATCAGTCGTTTTTATCGGTGGCAAAGACATATTTGTTCCCATAAGGGAGTTAAAAAGAAGAGGTTATAAGGGGAAAATATTTGTTGTTAACCCAACCAGAAAGAAAATCGATAATTATAAATGTTTAAGAAAGGTTTCTGACCTTCCGTTGAGTCCGGATGCTGCGTTCATCGCTGTGCCTGCTAAAGAGGTTATTTCAACTGTAAGAGCTCTTAAAGCCATTAAGTGCAAGGGAATAGTATGTTATTCGGCAGGGTTTAAAGAAATCGGTAAGACTGGAAAATACCTTGAGGATAGACTTATTAAGGAATGCGGTGATACTCCATTAATTGGGCCTAATTGTTATGGATTTATTAATTTTTCTGACAACCTTGCACTTTGGCCGTTTTCACACAAAGGCAAACATTGCAAAAAGGGAATTGCGCTTATTACTCAAAGTGGAATGCTATCATCAGATATTATTATGGCGACTAGATCACTTCCAATTAGCTTTATGGTATCCGCGGGGAACCAAGCTGTAACAAAGATTGAAGACTTAATTCACTATTTCAGCAAAAAGACAAATGTGTCCTGCATTGCTATACACATCGAAGGAATTTCTGATTTAACTAGATTTGTGGAGGCCTCAAAATTTTCATTTAATGCAGGAAAACCTATTATTGTTTACAAATCTGGTAAATCACAAATTGGTAAAAGGATTGCTAAAAGCCATACCGGATCTCTTTCCGGAAATAATGAAATGTATTCAGCACTTTTTAAGCAATTGGCTATCACGGAAGTGCATGACCCAATACAATTACTTGAAACAGCTAAATTATTTAGTATTTCGTGCCCAATAAAAACAAATAAAATTTTAGCACTTACCTGTTCTGGTGGTGGAGCTGCAATGGTTGCAGATAACGCAGAAGATTTAGAATTAAAGTTACCAAACTTTAGAAAAAGTCAGAAAAAATCACTGGACAAAGTGTTACCAAAAATAGCAACGATATCAAACCCCTTGGATTACACAACTCCCATATGGGGTATTCCAGAAAAGACAGGTCCAGTATTTAAAAACGCATTGAAAAACGACTATTCCACAGCAATTTTGGTACAGGATTTTCCTCATACGCAAATAAACGATACTGAACAACTCTATTTAAACGATACAAAGGCTTTTATAGATGAGAGTAAACTCGTTGGTCTTACTCCCATTATCTGTTCAACTCTGCCTGAAAATATAAATGAAAATGTTGGCAATAAGATTTTGAGGTTAGGTGGTGTCCCAATGCAGGGCATATATAACTGTTTAAACGCAGTAAGACACCTTCTAGATTACAATAATTTCAGTGATAAAAAAGAGTTACAAAAATTTAAGCTAGCGCAACGCAAAAATGATAAATTTCTAAACGCAAACGAGTACCAAGGAAAAATTAGTATCAGAGCACAAGGAATAAAGGTTCCCAATGCTCAGCTTGTAAAAAATATAAAAGATTTACAAAAAGTAAAAATTAAATTTCCAATCGCTTTAAAGTTTACTAGCTCAAAAATTTTACATAAGACCGAGTTAGGAGCTGTTAAATTAAACATTAATAGTCGAACGGAGCTCGTATCAAAATATCATGAAATTAAAAAATCATTGGGCTTAAAGGCGATTAATAATGGTATATTTTTTATTGAAGAAATGCTTCCAGCTCCAATTGCAGAAATGTTTTTAAGCATTCGAAGTGACAAAACATTTGGTAATGTATTAGTTGTTGGTATGGGAGGAGCATTAACTGAATTATACAGGGATACAAAAACTTTTATATTACCTGTATCAAAAAAATATATTTCACAAGAAATTAAAAAAATGAAATTTTTCAATTTAATCAATGGCTTTCGCAATAATAGTAAAGTAAAATTAAATATGATTATAAATGAAATATTTAAAATAGCAGATTTTCATAGCCAAGAAGAAAATGGGTGCGCATCAATAGAGATAAATCCATTTTTTATATACGAAGATAGCATGATAGCAGCTGATTGTGTTTTAAGTCGAAAAATATAAGATCCTATTTATATTTTTCTTTATTTCTAGAAGCTTTCTCTCTGAAAAGTGCACCTATAGCTGCGTCTAATGTGACTTTTCCTATTTTTTTACCTTTATCATCGACGACGCTACACTCATTGTTCTTTTCATTATTTAAGACCTTTAAAGCGTCTTCGAGAGAACAAGAGCTATCTAAAGAAGTGCCTTTACTACTACCTTTTTGCATAATGGATTTAACTTCAATTACTTTCCCACGGTTAATATCTTTAATGAAATCAGAGATATAGTCATCAGCTGGCTTCATAATTATTTGTTGAGGATCACCTTTTTGAATAATCTTTCCATCCCTCAATATTGCAATGTTATCTCCAATTCTGAGCGCTTCATCTAAATCGTGCGTAATAAAGATAATTGTCTTATGTAAATCTTTTTGAAGTTCTAAAAGAATATTTTGCATATCAGTTCTTATTAAAGGGTCTAAGGCTGAAAATGCTTCATCCATCAATAATATGGGAGCATCTGTTGCCAATGCTCTAGCCAAACCAACTCTCTGTTGCATACCACCGGAGAGTTGAGCAGGATATCTTTCCTCAAAACCTGATAATCCCACACTCTCAATCCACTTATGGCTTTTCTCCTTCGCTATACTCTCTTGCTCTCCTTGGATGGTCAGGCCATACGCAACGTTTTGCGCTACTGTTTTATGCGGTAATAGAGCAAACTTTTGAAAAACCATAGACGTCTTCTTTCGCCTGAATTCACGCAACTGAAGTTGTGACATGGAAAGAATATCCTCATCATCTACGGTAATTGCGCCTGCTGTAGGTTCAATCAAACGATTGATATGTCTTATAAGAGTTGACTTTCCAGAGCCTGATAGTCCCATAATCACTTGTATTCTTTGTTCAGGAATATCTAAATTAATATTGTTTAGTCCAAGGACATGACTATGATTATCCAATAGCTCCTGTTTTGACATTCCATTTTTTACAGGATCTATAAAAGATTTACCTCTAGGACCAAAGATTTTATAGAGATTTTCTATTTTAAGCTTCGTTTTACTCATGCTCTTTTCCGTACCGATGAGCCTGAAGTCTTTGTCCGTATCGCTGTGATACCCTATCAAAAATTATTGCCAACGCGACAATTGCTAAACCGTTCATCAAGCCGAGTGTTAAATATTGATTTTGAACAGCTTGCAGAACCGGCATACCTAACCCTTTAACACCAATCATTGAAGCTATAACAACCATTGCAAGCGCCATCATGATAGTTTGGTTTACTCCAGCAAAAATATTTGGTAATGCCAAGGGGATTTGAACCGAAAAGAGCTTTTGTCTGTAGCTAGAGCCAAAAGCATCTGCAGCCTCAAGAATCTCTTTATCCACTAACCTTATGCCTAGATTAGTTAAACGAATTATTGGAGGTATCGCGTATACACAAACAGCTATCAAGCCCGGCACTCTTCCAATTCCTAAAAGCATTACCACCGGCAACAAATATACGAAGATTGGAATAGTTTGCATTAAATCTAAGATTGGCGTTATTGCACTTTGCACACGATCATAGCGTGACATTAGTATTCCAATTGGGATTCCGACGGCTATACAAATGAGTGTAGAGACAGATATTAATGAAATAGTTGCCATCATATCTTTCCACATTCCAAAATAACCAATTAACATAAAAGAAACTACAGATCCTAAAGCTAGCTTCCAGCTTCTAGATCCAAGATAGGCAAGTCCCGCAACAATTATAAGTATTATTGGCCATGGTGTAGCTATTAGGAGTTTTTCTAACCACACTAAGAAGAAATAAAGAGGATCAAAGAATGCTTCAATAGCATCTCCATTTGACCTAGACCATTCTCTAAAAGATCCATCAATACCTTTTTTCAAATCTCTTAAGTCTCGTTTGCCTAAGCTTGGAAACTCTGCCAACCAATCCATTAGGGACCCTTTTTTAACAAAATTAAAAAAAAGGTCGCCTCAGTTACCCAAGACGACCTAAATAAAAGTATATCTTTAGAGAGATGCCTTAACCTTCTTAGCAACGTCTGCAGACACCCAAGGTGTCCATACATCTTCATATTCGATTAAGAACTCAACAGCTGCGTCTGGACCATTAGCTTGGTTATCTTCCATATATACCAACATTTTGTTCATTATTGGACCTGGAAAAATACGTTTCGCAAAATAACCCATAGCATCTGCGCCAGCAGACTCTTTGAAGTTTGTAGTCACAATAGTGTGAACTTCTGACTTAGTCCATGCTGATGGCTTAGGATCAGCACAGTCTTGTTCTGCTTTTGCAATACAACCATCCCAGTTCTCTGCACCAGCAAAGGGAACTCCAAACGGAACAAGCTGCATATTAAATTTTCCGATAGGAGCTGTTGGAGCCCAATAGTACCCAAACCAGTTATCTCCTCTTTGCACAGCTTTTGCCATTGATGCATCAAGACCAGCTTGTGAACCTGGGTCAATTAAGATCCAGCCTTTATCTTCCATTTTAAACGCTCTAAAGAGGTTTATGTTTGAAAGTTGGCAACCCCATCCTGCAGGGCATCCAATGAATTCACCTTTTGAAGGATCCTCTTTTGCCGGGAATAGATCTGGTCTTTCAAGAATATCTAAAACAGTCTTTAGACCTGGGTTCTTTGTGAGCACGTAATCTGGAACCCACCATCCTTCTCCAAGGTCAGTGATTGGCATTTCTCTTGCTGAATGCAATCTTCCTTCGTCCATTGCCTTGAAAAGTGGTTCCCTTACGGCGTTTATCCATAATTCGGCAGCAACATCAGGTTGACCCTTCTCATTCATAGACGCAAAAGTCGTAGTAGTTGCACCGGCAACCATTTCGATTTCACAGCCATAGCCCTCTTCAAGGATAATTTTATCGACATTTGCCATTAGTGTAGCTGATGGCCAGTTCATATCAGCCATAGAAATTGATCCACATGCCGCATAGACATTTGTGGCTAAAGCCATGGTGCCAGCAACGACAGTTGACATCAAAAATTTATACATATCTCTTTCCTTCCATTTTAGGTCATACGTTAAAGACCAAGATTTGTTTATAGTAAGGCTACCCGTTTCATTGAGCCCTTGTCAATAGCAACAACCTTTTTTGTAGCGAGCTTTACAATTGAGGCCCGATTTTCATTCAATTATTGAACTAGTCCTTTAAAAATGCTTGAAAAAACGCCGGTTTGTTGTATTGTAATCAATGAGGTCGGTCGCTAGCCCTCTATAAAAAAAGGCCTTAAATGTTTTCGGAGGCTGTAGTGGCATTGTTCAACTTAATATTATCCAAGCTTAACAGTAAAAAACCTGTTTATAATGTAGGTCAGAGGCTATATTCAAGAACAAAACGCAATGCCCTCTTCTTGGAAAAGGAAATCTTTGTAAATGAGATAAAGCATTTTCGCGTGAGCATTGAGGGGTCACCGATAAAAAAAGCCGTAATTTTAAGTGAAAACGCTTTACAAAATGACCAATACAAAGCTCTTGAAAATAAATCTAAGACAGAAACACTGCTTTGATTTTCTTTGTCTTTTAAGCCTAATTTACACTTAACGATCAGGAGTCAGCATTATAACGTCATCTGTTAGGCCTTCCTTTCTGACATCTACCTTACTTAACTTCCCAGACCCAGTTTTTCTGATACTATCTACAAACCTGATATACTTTGGAACAGCAAACCGAGGTAACTTTTCTTGACAAAATAGCAGAAATTTATCGTTATCTATTTTGTCTTCTTTATTTTTAACAATACAAACGAGGACTTCATCTTCACCGCCTGATTTTTCTGTTTTTACCCCTATTGCTGCACTTTCATCTACTTGCGGGTATGAATTAATAACTTGTTCCAACTCAAAAGCAGAAATGTTCTCACCTCTACGCCTAATGCAGTCCTTTATCCTATCAAAATAATGCATCCTTCCCTTTTCGTCAAAATGGCATGCATCGCCTGTATGAAACCATAAATTTCGCCAAGCCTCGACAGTTTTCTCTGGCATTTTATAGTAACCCGCTGAAAAAATTCCTGGGTGTTTAGGCCTAATTAGTAATTCTCCAACTTTATTTACAGGCAGAGTTTCATCATTCTCTGGATCAGCAATTCTGACTTCATATAATTCATTTACTGGGTAACCAGCACGCCCTGGAACACAAGTCTCTTCATTAAGTGAAGCCCAAAAACTCATGCCGCTCTCAGTCATCCCGAAACCTTGCAAAAACTTAATATTAAAACGTTTTTCAAAATCTTTTCCCCATTCACCGATAGGAACGGCACTAACTAATCTTAATGAATGATTTTTATCTTCCTTGCTCTCCTCCGTGCTATAAACAAACTCAGGCATGACACCAAGTAGATGTGTTGTTGTTGCTTTTGAGATTTGAACGTCACTTAACCATCGATTGGGGCTAAATCTTTCTACGCAATAAACACTCATGCCCGCATATAGAGCTGCGAAGCACTGAATACTTAGTGCGTTAATATGGAATAACGGCATGCAGATATACTGTGTGTCTCTATCAGAAAACTCAGCAACCTCAGCACTTATAATTGCGTAAGAAAAGAAGTGTCCATGAGGCAACAAGACACCTTTAGACGGACCAGTGGTTCCAGACGTATACATTATCGCACAAATTTTATGAATTGAAGCAGTTTCCAGTAAACTTATTTCGCTATCATTAATGATATTATCTAAGCACGATTGAAAGTTTAAAATCTCTTCGGCATGAAGAGCCGTTGGCAATGATTTTTTATCAAAAGACTTAGTTACTATAGTACCCTTCAGTTGGTTTTTTTGTGACTTTATATCTTTAAAAACCTCCAATAAAGTATTGTCTATTATAGATATTTTTGGCTCGCAATTAAGAAACTGGTGCTCTAAGAATTGCCCTCTTAATTCTGTATTTATCGGAACAAAAATAGCTCCAATCTTCATTACAGCAAATAGAGAAATAAGAAATTCTGGACTATTTTTTAGAAAACAAAAGACATTTTCATCTTCTTTAAGTCCGATATCTAAAAGTTTATAAGCAAATTTGTCTGACTGCTCGTCAAGCAATTTAAACGAAAGAGAAGTGCCGGAGTCAAATCTAATGAATTCTTTGTCCCCATATTCAGACGCTCTGATCTTTAACAACTTCAAAATATTCCAGTTGGATTTCTCTGCAAAAACACCTCTTTCTTTCATAATAAAACTCCGTACCACAAAATAGCTTTAAATTATTATTTTATTAATTTGTCGGTGTTAGAATACAGTGCATTATATACTACAGCAAAGCAAATTAAAGATCCTCCTAGAATGGTATTGAGTAAAACCTCTTCCCCAATAAAAATCCATACCCAAACCGGTCCCAAAAATACCTCTCCAAGCATTAGTATGGTTAGTTGCGTTGCAGGAACAAATTTTGAGCCTAAAGTATATAAAACAAGGCCACCACCTACCTGGAAGACACCTAAAATGAAAATAATGAAGAAGTCTTTGCTGATAAGCTGAAAACTATAATTTGAAAACAATATAATTAAGAAAGCAACAGAGGATGCGATGATCCCAGAAGCGAAAACAGATGGCAACATTTGCATATGTTTGTTTAGTCTTAGATTGATAGTAAAAAAAGAAAAGCCGATGGCTGAAATAATAGCGGATAAGTTTCCTTTCCAATCACCGCCACCAAAATCACCCCAAATCATAATAACGACGCCCGTAAAAGCAATGGCAATGGACAGCAATGTTTTGATTGATATTGTTTCTTTTAGAAATATTGGTGACAAAATAGCTGTAAATATTGGGGCACAAGCAAATAATAGGAGAGCATTTGCTGCTGATGTAGTTAATAAAGCGTAAATTCCTCCTATATATGCAAAAAATAGTGCAGTACCACCAGACAAGTAAGACACCCAGTTTCTTAAAAGAAGAAAAAAGTTAAACCTGAAAAAAAAATGGAGCAAAAACCCAATAAAAATTGAAATAAAAATTGAACGAAAAAATAATATTTCAAACGCATTGGCCTGCTCAATGCTCTTGATACTTAATCCTATAGTGGACCAAAGTATTCCTGCGGTAACAGCTAAAAGAATACCAAAACTCTTATCTGTCATAGTCTTCTAAAATTTGCAATATTCTCATTAATCTTTTCTCAAATAGACAAAGAACCTCTAATAGCTTTAAGTAATAAAGTAAACATGTTAATCTTTCCGTAGGGGGAATTGAAATGGCAGGAAAAGAATTTTTAGAGTCGATTGAAATCAATTTCAAGCAAGCTATAAAATTTTTAAACAGTAATAAATCAGAGAGTGCTTTAACTGACGATCTTGCAGAACAAATTATGCAAGCAAATTCAACTTATTTAGTAAGATTTGGCGTTAGATTAAGGAATAAAGTTTATACATTTCAAGGATATAGATCAGTACACTCCGATCACTTTGAACCTGTTAAAGGAGGCATAAGGTACGATTTAGATGTAAATCAAGAGGAAGTTGAGGCTTTAGCAGCTCTTATGACTTATAAGTGTTCGCTTGTTGAGGTACCTTTCGGGGGATCAAAAGGAGGTCTAATCATTGACCCGAAAGAATGGAGTGCGGAAGAACTAGAAAAAATTACCCGACGGTTTACTCAAGAACTGGCTAAAAGAGATTTAATTCATCCATCACAGAATGTACCAGCACCTGATGTGGGAACTGGGGAACGAGAAATGGCCTGGATGGCAGACGAATATAGGAGATTGAACCCCACGGATTTAAATGCATGGGCCTGCGTTACTGGAAAACCTGTAAGCAAGGGAGGGATTGCTGGCAGAACTGAAGCTACGGGGCGTGGTGTAAAATACGCACTAAACGCATTCTTTGACTGTAAAATTGATTTAGAAAAAACTGGGCTCTCACCAGGGTTAAGTGGAAAGCGAGTAATAATACAGGGTCTCGGTAATGTTGGTTATCATGCTGCACTATTTTTATCGAAAGAGGATGGTGCAAAAATAACTCATGTTTTGGAACGGGATGGGGCTATAATAAATGAACAAGGGATCGATATCCAGAAATTACGAGACCATATAATAAAAAATGGCTCAATAAAAGGCTATCCGGGGTTTACCGATAAAGGGCCAGAGCTTCTGGAAGCTGATGCCGATATTTTGATTCCCGCAGCAATGGAGTTGGTAATAACTGAAGAAAATGCTGCAAGAATTAAGGCTCCTCTAATCATCGAAGCAGCAAACGGACCAATATCGTCCAATGCTGATAAGATATTAAATAAAAATAGTAAAATCATTATTCCAGATTTATATGCTAATGCTGGAGGAGTTACAGTTAGCTACTTCGAATGGATCAAAAATTTAAGCAGAATAAGATTTGGTAGACTACAAAGACGTGCGCAAGAAAACCAACTGTCTTCTTTAATCAGTGGAATTGAGTCTATGACTAAGGAAAAGTTTTCTGACGAGTTTAAAAGAGAGATTGTTAAAGGCGATTCAGAGCTTGATTTAGTAAGATCAGGACTAGAAGATACCATGCGAACTACGTATGATGTAATAAGTGCTCGTTGGAACTCAGATACAGATATTCCTGACCTGCGCACTGCTGCTATGATGGTTTCGATAAGTAGAGTAGCTAGCACCTATTCAACGTTAGGCATTTGATAAATTATAAATATAAATGTGTATGCGATTTAATCGCTTACATTCTACTTTCTCTGATATCAGAAATAATTAGTTCAAGCTCCTCTAAAGGCACAAAGCCCGGGAAAAATTTACCCTCGATAATAAATAGAGGTGTGCCAGAAAAACCTATTCGTCTTGCTAGTGCATTTGACTTTGCTATATGGTTTATAACGAATTCACTCTCCATGTCTTTTTTTAAGCTGGAGATATCAATCTTTAAATTTTTTGCTATTTCAAAAATTTTAGCCTCTGTTAAGCTGCCCTCTTTCATAAGCCTCCAATGATATTCTTTGTACTTACCCTGTGCGATCGCTGCTAAAGCAGCTTTTGCAGCAATAACGCTATTATTGTTCAAAATGGGCCACTCACGGGGTATAAACTTTATATTCTCATCAGATTTTATTAAATCTTGAAGATCCTTCGCAGCAGTTTTGCAATACGGACAGTTATAATCGAAGAATTCAATAATTGTTATATCTCCGTCTGGATTACCAATAACAACCGTATCTTCAGTGTCAGTCAGTTCTGAACTATATTCTCTAATTTGCTGAGAAACATTATCATTCCTTTTTTGTTCTTCTCTAGCTTGTAGAATTCTAGAAGCCTCTCGCAGTATTTCAGGATTTTCGAGCAATGCTTCCAGTGCTAACTTTTTTATTGTTGCCATCTCATTTTCTGAAAAGCTGTTGTTTCTTTTATCTTGAGCAAATAAAGGTATGGTTACAAAAACATAAACTACGAATAAGATGGTGTATGAGATACATTTAAGCTTCATAAGCATTAGGAACTAAGACTCCCAATCTTATGAAATAATTGCCGATATGCCTCCTGCCCTTTATAAAAACTAGATAATCGGAAAAATTCATTAGGCGCATGCCAGTTTTCGTCATTAAGTTGAAAAGAAAATGTTGTTGTATAGACGCCTAAAAATCGGTAAAAAGCAGAAAGAATGGGAATTGAGCCTCCAACTCTTATAATATATGGATCTTTTCCATAAATATTTTTAAGTACCTCTTTTGCCAATTTCATTGAATTCAAGTCACTGGGGATTAATAAGGGATCGCCTTCATCTTGAAGCGGTATAACTTTACCAGTGACTCCTGATGGCAGATGTTTTTCAACATGTTTTTCAATCTTTTTAAGTATCTCTTTTGGTTTTTGATCTGCTACTAAACGACAAGTAATTTTTGCAAAGGCTCTCGAAGGTAGAACCGTTTTAGTACCTGCTCCTTGATAACCACCCGAAATACCATTTAAATCAATAGTAGGGCGTGCGCTTACTCGCTCTAATGGTGTATAGCCAATTTCACCATCTAAACAAATGGCGCCTGTCTGTTCTACAAATTTTTTCTCATCAAAAGGAACTCTTGATATCTCCTCTTTGTCTTTAGAAGTAAGAGGAATAACTTCATCATAAAAACCTTCAACAGCAATCTCTCCGTTATCATTCTTCATTGAAGCGATCAATTGTGATAATGCCATTACAGGGTTTGCAATCGCCGCACCATATATTCCCGAATGCTTGTCGGTATCTGGACCAGTTACCTCAATATCGAAACCTAAAATACCTTTATAAGCTACTGCTAATTCACACTCATCTTCAGAAAACTGGCCACCATCAGCTGAAAAAATCATGTCACAGGTCAGTTTGTCGACATTTTTGGAAACAAATTCAGGCATGTTTGGTGAGGCCACTTCTTCTTCCCCTTCAAAAATGAATTTGATGTTGAACGGGAAAGTCTCCGACGTTTTAAATATTGACTCAAACACAACGATAGGTATGAACATGGAACCCTTATCATCAGAAGCTCCTCTCCCAAAAATTTTGTTATCTTTAATAATCGGTTTGAAGGGATCAATATCCCACAATTCAAGCGGATCTACAGGTTGAACATCATAATGACCATATATAAGTACCGTAGGTTTATCACTTCCGGCATGCAACCAATCACCATAAACTGCAGGTTGCCCACCAGTATCCATTAGCTCCACATTCTCTATGCCAGCTTTTAACATTCGCTCTTTTAACCAGGCCGCAGCTCTTTGAACGTCTTTAGAATGTTCTGGCAAAGCAGCAATCGAAGGTATAGATATAAAATCTAACAAATCATTATTAAATTTTTCTCTATTTTCTGTTAGATATTTTTGATCATTTTCCATTATTTAAAAAACCTTCTTACTATCTATCCTAGACAACTTAATATGTTATACGTTCAAATTTATTTAAAGTAACTTTTTTATTAAGTAAAAGAAGTTAGTTTATCTAAACAAACATCAATAAAGCAAACCTCATACTCAATCAGTATTTAATTGTAATAGAAACTAACCGAATGTTTAGCCTCAGCAAAAAATAACCATCTTGAAAAATAAATTCCTACAAAATGAATCCCTATCACTAAAACGCTTATACTAAAGTTACCAGGAAACATTAAAATTAATGACATTGGCAAAACAAATGCCGCAAAGAAAGAGATATATCTTATTTTTATCGCATGTTTCCTAGCAACTTTATAAACCATCTCATTAAGCAAATAGTTTCTATTAGTATGAGCAACATCAAAAGCTCTGATATCTTCATTTTTACTAAATCCCAAAGCGGTACCAACACTCGTTTCTTTATATATAAAACTTTGGTCAGCAATATACCAAAACAAGACTTGAAGAACTCCAAAAATCAATAGCAAAACTAAGCTAGCGTAATCCAATAATAGAATTGAGCCACCTGCCAAAGCTGTAAAAATAAAAAGAGCAGGCGTTAACATATTATTCCAAGATGGAACGGTTTTTAACTGTGCATAAATCATGGAAGTAGTAAAAATAGTAAATAAAGATAGAAGAAATAATATAATGCCAACCTCGTTGATATATCGATTTTGTACAAAAACCCAACCAATGTTTCCTACAACAATCGATAGGCAGAAGATCGAGGAAATTGCCTCTCGACTTAGCCAGCTAGTTTGCCATTGAGACATGGATTTGATTGCATTTTTTTTGTTTGCAAGATGAAAAAAAGAGGAAATCAATCCAATAATTGAAAAAAAAAGACCAATTGCAGAAAAAATCACAATATCAACCGTGCTGATCTGATTCAAAAATTGTAGCAGTCCAACAATTGAAATCAGCCCAAAACCGAAACCAGAAAGAACAGTAAAAAGGATTATTGATGGAGCAGGATGCATTAGAATTTACTAAGAGCTCTATCCACCCAACCAAGTAGCCCTGTAGCATCTGTTTCCTCCTCAACAACTGACCCAACAGAGCTGACAGAATCCTTAGACTTTATTCTAGGAAGTAGATATTTATTAACTGGTTTTGTTTGCATTTCAGGCATAAGATCAACTCCACCTCTCTCTTTGACCTTCTTTGAAACATCTGAATTAGGGTCATTGAAATCACCAAATGCTCTTGCGCCAGTGGGACAACTCTTTACACACACAGGCACTCTGTCCTCTGGTGGAAGCTCTTCACTATAAATTCTATCAACACACAAAGTACACTTTTTCATCACACCGCTTACTAAATCTAGCTCTCGAGCTCCATAGGGACACGCCCAAGCACAAAGCCCACAGCCCATGCAATCATCTTCATTAACAAGAACTATCCCATCTTCTTCTCTCTTGTAACTTGCTCCTGTTGGGCAAACAGTCACACAAGGTGCATCTTCACAATGAAGGCAAGATCTTGGAAAGTAAAACGTCTCAGTTTCATTCGTGCAGCTGTTTTCTCTCTCATATGAATGAACTCGATTTAAAAAAGTACCAACTGGATCCTTCTGATGAGAGTTGATATCACTTAACTGCTTTTCGTCTCCTGATGAATTCCACTCTTTACAACTCACTACACATCCGTGACATCCAACACAAGTGTCAAGATCAATTAAAAGCCCTAATTTTTTATCTTCGCATTTAGGTAATTTTGTCAATTCTTACTCATTTCTTTTTATCTACCCCAACATTTACAGGAGAGCTCAATACTGGAAACTGCGGGAGAGATACCTTACTGGGGTTGTCCACCTTCTCAATGTTAACCAATAGGTCATACCATGCAGCTTGTCCAGTAATAGGATCAGAATTACTATATCTGTAGCCGCTATCATTCTTGGGCAAGAGATCAGAAATGAGGTGATTTATTATAAAACCTTCATTAGCCTCCTCCACATTTTCATCTAGAGCCCAAGATCCTTTTCTTTTGCCAATTGCGTTCCATGTCCATACCGTATCTTCATTCTGGCTCTTCATAAGCGCAACCGGAACAACTATTGATGAATTTTCCGACGTCAATCTTGCCCAGTCTCCATCTTTGAAATTCTTTTCTTTCCAAATACCTTTAGACACAAATAATTTGTTAGAACCATGAATTTGTCTCAACCAAACATTCTGACTGCCCCAACTATGATACATCGCTGCGGGTCTCTGTGTAATTGCATGTATTGGATATTGTTTGACTTTTTTTGGATCATGATTTGACCACCAAATTGGTAATGGATCCATTTTTTCGTCAATTCTTTTAAACAAATGCTTCTGAGGTTTCAAATTATCTGGCAATTGCTGGTAATTTTGCAACTTTGCTAGTGGTTCTAAATAGATTTGAAAGACAAAAGGCTCTTCTTTATCGTAGAAACCCATTTCAACAGCCCACTTTTGATATGCTTTATTCCATGGTTTATAATATTGGGCTTCGTCGGGGATTTTTTCACTCCAAAAACCTCCATTCTTTATATAATTGTCAATTTGATTTAAGCTAATGTCTCCTCGGCCACAATCTGTATTAGTCTCACCTCTAAATCCTGCTAAAGGCCCAATGCCCGGGCGTCTCTGATGCTTCTGCATGTAATCAGCGTAATCCTCATATAATGGCCGCTTGTCGCTGTCTACCATTCCTGGTAGCTCCAGCATAACGCCAAGTTGCAGCAAAACATCTTGAAAACTTCTCACATCTCTATCTGGCTTAACAACTGGCCAGCGTATTGCATCACTAACTTGATCGGGCTCACCTATAGGCCGATCCAATAACGATATACAATCATATCTTTCTAAATATGTCGTATCCGGCAAAATAAGATCAGCATAGGCAACAGTCTCCGAGTAATAGCTATCGGAGTATATTATCCTAGGGATTCTATACGCGCCTGAGTCAGGGTCTCGTTCTGTTAATTTCTTGATTGTTTCCTCGGTATTCATAGAGGAATTCCATGCCATATTTGCCATGTAGAGAAATAACGTATCTATTTTATAAGGATCTCCACTGTGACAGTTAGATATTACAGTATGCATTAATCCATGTGAAGACATAGGGTTTTCCCATGTAAAACCTTTATCAATTCTTGCTGGCTTACCGTCCTCAGTATAAGCTAAGTCTTCGGGTCCACTTATATATCCAAGATGAGGTCCATCTAATTCACTATCAGGACTAAATTTAAAATGTGGTCTAGGGTGCGCATCAAACGGCTTAGGATAAGGCGGTTTATACCGAAATCCACCTGGAACATCAACGCTACCAATTAAAATTTGAAGCAAGTGTATAGCTCGGCAGGTTTGAAATCCATTGGAGTGCGCTGAAATACCTCTCATCGCATGGAAACTAACCGGCCTGCCGGTGAACCCCGACCTTTTTTCCCCTCTAAAGTCCACCCAACTTTGATCAATGTATATTGACTTGTTAAACGCAGTTGTAGCTATATCATCGGCCAACCTTAATATTTGCTCTTCCTTCAATCCGCACTGCGGTGCAACTAATTTTGGAGAATATGCGTTATCCAAATATTTTTCAGTTAACAAACTAAATACAGTCTTATAGGAACCATTTTCATTTGAATAAGACTTGGTCAAAGACGGCCTCACTCCCTTATCTGAAAATCTCTTTAATTCACCAGAAAAATGATCTATTACAAGAGGGCAGCCTTCTTTATCCTTTAAAAACAGTCCCTTGCTATCATTAGTTGATGTAATTCTCACAAGGAATGGTGAATTTGTAAAACTTTGCAAATAATCTAAATCAATTTTTTTCTTTTTAAGCAGTGTATGCACAATCGAAAGAACCAAGAGGCCATCGGTTCCTGGGCGTATCCCTAACCATTGATCTGCAACTGAATTATAGCCAGTCCTAACTGGATTAATTGCGATAACTTTTGCACCTCTATTTTTCAACTTTCCTAACCCTCTTTTAATAGGATTACTGTCATGATCTTCTGCCACACCAAAAAGAAGCATTAGCTCTGTTTTATCCCAATCAGGAGAACCAAATTCCCAAAATGAACCTCCCATAGTATAAATACCTGCAGCAGCCATATTTACAGAACAAAAGCCGCCATGAGCTGCGTAGTTGGGTGTGCCAAACTTTTGTGCCCACCAACCAGTAAATGACTGAGATTGATCTCGACCAGTATAAAAGACAAGTTTTTCTGGCGATTTTTTACGAATGGGAGATAACCACTCAACCGCTATCTTAAGAGCCTCATCCCAGGATATCTCTTCAAACTTCCCCTCTCCACGCTCACCAACCCTACGTAGTGGCTTTTTTAGCCTAGAAGCTGCTTTATGCTGAAAAATACCAGAAGCGCCTTTTGCACATAAAACACCCTTATTTACTGGGTGATCTCTATTTCCTTCTATATGAACGACTTCATTGTCTTTTATATGCACATCAATGCCACAGCGACATGCACACATATAACAAGTCGTTTTAGAAACTTTTACAAGGCTTTCATTGGCGTAAACTTCTTTATCCATATTTTTCTTTTAGATTAATCTTTAGTATTTAATTCTAATAATTTTTGGTCTTCATCGACCATTTCGCCTTCAACTACAAAAATAGAGACAACCGTGCCAGAAACATTTGAAACAACGGGGATTTCCATTTTCATAGATTCAATAACTATCACGTCTTGACCAGATTCAACAACATCTCCAACTTTACAATTAATTTTCCAAATCGATCCTGATATTTCTGACAAAAGAATAGCTCTTCCCACAGTGTTTCACCTCAATAAATGAATTACAACCTAACGTAATTAAAAAATATTTAAAAGATTTAAAAAAAATATTAACATAAAAATTGTATTGGGAGAGTCAAATGCAGGCACCTTCTTTTAAAAATAAAATAAATCCTGGCAAGGCCCCAGAAAAAATCAGTGTTTTTTCAGAACCGACAGAACTAGCTCTAAAAGAATGGAATAATAAAGGCTTACAATTGCCGGACGTATCTATAATTAATTCATATAGAAAGGAACAAGTCGTAACGCAATTAAAGAAGAACAGAGTCGATGCCATTTTGCTTTTTGACCCATTAAATATTAGGTACGCAACTGGCACATCAAATATGCTTTTGTGGAATACACATAACCCTTTTAGATCCTGCTTAATTTTTGATGACGGCCACTGTATTCTTTGGGATTACCAAGAAAGCACGCATTATGTAGAATCCAATTATCTGTACATCGATGAAGTTAGAACTGGTGCATCTATGTTTTATTTTGCAAAAGGAGATAATGTGAAGTCTGCCGCTGAAGACTTTTCTCATCAAGTAAGTCAATCCTTCGAAAAAAAAAGAAAAAACAATAAGAAATTGGCGATAGATAAAATAATGCTCGATGGGTTTAAAAGTCTAGAAAGTAGAGACTTTAAAATCGAAAATGGAGAAAAAATAATGGAGCATGCGCGATCGATAAAATCTGCCGAAGAGATAAAAGCTATGAGATGCTCTATTTCGGCGTGCGAAACCTCAATACATGTTATGGAGAAAGAAACAAAGCCAGGAATGACTGAAAATGATATCTGGTCAATTCTTCATTCGGAAAACATTAAAAGAGGTGGAGAGTGGATTGAAACTCGATTACTCTCGTCCGGTACCAAAACAAACCCCTGGTTTCAGGAATGTGGCTCTAGAATACTTCAGAATAATGAAATAGTGGCTTTTGATACTGATCTAGTTGGTTGTTACTCGATGTGCACTGATATTTCTAGAACATGGTGGATAGGAGACCAAGAGCCAACAAAGGAAATGAAACAAGATTATCAAATAGCATTGGAACATATCCAAAAGAATGCTGAACTTGTTGCTCCTGGTGTTCACTTTAAAGATTTAACCTTTAAAGGACATCAACTTGATGATATGTATAAAAAACAACAATACAGTTGCAGGTTTCACGGTGTTGGGCTGTGCGACGAGTTTCCTCTGATAACATATCCAGAGGACTATGAAGAGGGTGCATTTGATTATGTCCTTCAGCCAGGAATGACATTATGTGTAGAGGCATTAATCAGCCGTGAAAACGGCGAATTTTCAATTAAGCTTGAAGATCAATTACTTGTAACAGATAGTGGATTTGAAAATCTTACCTCTTATCCATTCGATGAAAAGTTTCTAAATTAATCCTCTTTAAATTTTACCTTCTGTTAAAAACACAAGAGCAAACGAGTCCTTATTTATCTCGAAAAGTTGGTTTTCTGTGGCATATATCAAGGCTGCAATGCCTGCACCCCCGGAAGGGCTAGTTGTTATTCCAAAATCATTTATAAATTTCAGTTTTTTCTCGACATAATCATCTTCCAAGTGCATGAAATAATTGGCTGTCTTTGAAAGCGAATAAAATGCTGACCAGGATGGCTCTTTGCAATCTAAACGCCCCATTGTTGACACTTGGCCTTCGGCAACACTTGGTTTTTCATTTTGTAAAGACACAAACAAGGTCTTTGCTTGACTAGGCTCAACAACAATTATCTGGGCATCTTGCCTTAAAAACTTTCGAAGGGATAACGCAATGGCAGCCGCAAATCCACCAACTCCTGCCTGCAAAAAAACATGTGTTATTTGATTTAAATTATATGATGATAGTTGTTTGCGAACCTCTTCACCTATAATCATGTATCCTTCCATGACATCAACGCCCGACTGGCAAGTTTCCCAAGTTGAGTCAGATAATAAAACATAATTATTATTACGTGCATATTTTTCGGCCTCAATCATACTTGCCTCGTAGTTATCCCCTTTAAACTTGACATCTGCCCCTATGTTTTCAAGCTGATCTGCAAAAGCTTTAGGTACGTTTTTTGAAAGAAAAACAATCGCATTTGCACCAAATAATTTAGCTCCTACTGACATTGAAATACCATGGTTCCCGGCACTTGCTGTCACAAAAGTAACACCTCTCAACGTATTTCTTAAATTTTCTAATGAAACTTCGACTTTTGCGCCCAAGCGTGAATAAGCCATCTTTGCTATAGCATATGTTGCGCCTGTTGCTTTAAAGCTACCTAAGTTAAACCTTTTTCTTTCATCTTTTATAAGGACAGAGTTTAAACCTAAATTTTCTGCAAATGTCTTTTGGTCATAAAAGTCTGTTGGCATGTACTCTGGACAGAAATCTAAAAGCTTTAACAAAATATCTGTACTGTCATTCAAATCTTTTACATTAGAGGGCTTCTTTAAACCAATAGGAAAAAAAGGATTAGATATATAGTTCACTTATTATTCTCTAAAAACTGCAAAAATATAGAGCCCACTTCATTTGGCTGCTCAACACATGGCAGGTGTCCAGCCTTTTTTATTACTTTAAAAATACTACCTCTAATTAAACTCGCAGCATTTTGAACAAGATTAATCGGAGTAGAGCCGTCTTCCTCCCCTACTAGTACTAAAGTAGGCATATTAATTGTTTTTGCCTGTTCAGTTAGATCGCAGCGGGCAATAGCTTCACAACATCCAATATAACCAGATTTTGTTGTCCTTGTGAGCATTGATCTCCACATTTGTAATTCATCAGCACTATATTTTAAAAAATAAGTAGAAAACCATCGCGCCAAAATATCATCTGAAATTGCTTCTATCCCTCCTTCTTTGACACGCTTTATTCTTTCGGTCCACATCTCCTTTGAACCAATTTTTGGTGCTGTATCACATAAGATTAATTTATTACAAATGTTTGGTCTTTGCTTAATGAATTCGAGGGCAATCAAGCCCCCTATTGATAGTCCTACCAGACAAATATTTTTAAGATTTAGATAATCAACTAAATTACTCACATCTTTTGCAAGGCTCTCAATAGAAATGTCGTTTTTAAAATTCGTTGACAATCCATGACCTCTTTTATCTATTCTGACAGTTCTAAAACGTTCTCCTAAAACATATAATAGTTTATCCCATACCCGAAAATCAGTTCCTAAAGAATTTAGAAAAACAATTGCAAAATCATCCTTGGGACCCCTGTCATCGAAATGAATATTTTCTAATCCTGATTTTAAACTTTGCACCTTTATTAAATTCTCCTATAAATTAAGTACATGTTAGAATATTAAATTTAAATTTTTTAATCAATTTTATATTCCTCAAAAAAAAGGATATCGATATGACTAAGATGACCACTGAAGAAGCCTTTGTAAAAGTATTACAAAAACATGGAATCGCTCATGCATTTGGAATTATTGGCTCTGCTATGATGCCAATTTCCGATTTATTTCCTTCAGCTGGTATTCAATTTTGGGACGCTGCTCATGAAGGTAACGCTGGAATGATGGCTGATGGTTACACAAGAGCAACCGGAGAAATGTCTATGATGGTAGCTCAAAACGGACCAGGTATCACAAACTTTGTTACTCCGGTAAAGACAGCTTATTGGAACCACACCCCTCTTCTTTTGGTAACTCCTCAGGCTGCTAATAAAACAATAGGTCAAGGAGGTTTTCAAGAAGTTGAGCAAATGGCACTATTCAAAGACATGGTGGCATATCAAGAAGAAGTAAGAGATCCTCAAAGAATAGCTGAGACTTTGAATAGAGTTATATCTAGAGCAAAAAAGGCATCTGCTCCCGCCCAAATAAATATCCCTAGGGATTTTTGGAACAAGGAAGTTGATATAGATATTCCGGAGTTAATTGAATTTGAATTACCTGATGGAGGCGAGGACACTATAAAAACAGCTGCTAACCTGCTAATAAATGCAAATTTTCCTGTAATCCTTAATGGAGCTGGAGTGGTATTAAGCGATGCAATAAATGACACTATACAATTAGCAGAAAGGTTACACGCACCGGTATGTACCGGTTACCAACATAATGATGCTTTTCCAGGCTCACATCCGTTTCATTGTGGACCTCTTGGATATAATGGATCGAAGGCTGCTATGGAAATAATAAAGAAAGCTGATGTTGTTTTGGCCGTTGGAACGCGTCTTAACCCTTTTTCAACTTTACCTGGTTACGGCATCGACTATTGGCCAGAGAAAGCAAAAATAATCCAAATAGACTTAAATAGTGATCGTATAGGATTAACAAAAAAAGTGTCTTTGGGTATTGTTGGTGATGCAAAGAAGGTAGTTAAGAAAATTCTCACTTTTATGCCTGAAATAGCGATAGATGATAAAGTTAAAGAACGTACTGATTATATTTCGCAAACTAAGTCAAAGTGGGCTCAAGAGCTAAGTTCTTTAGATCACGAAGAGGACGACCCAGGAACAACTTGGAATGAGAGAGCAAGAAAGAGAGATCCCGAAAAAATGTCGCCTCGAATGGCTTGGAGAGCTATTCAATCAGCATTGCCTAAAGATGCTATTATTTCATCAGACATAGGGAATAATTGTGCAATAGGTAATGCATATCCTACTTTTGAAAAAGGGAGAAAGTATCTAGCTCCGGGTTTATTTGGGCCGTGCGGATATGGGTTGCCTTCAATCGTAGGCGCAAAAATTGGAGTGCCAAGTGTTCCTGTAGTTGGATTTGCAGGGGATGGCGCATTCGGAATTTCGGTAAATGAAATGACTTCTATTGGTAGGTCTGAATGGCCAGCTATAACTATGATTATCTTTAGAAATTATCAATGGGGAGCTGAAAAAAGAAACACTACGCTTTGGTTTAAAGACAATTTTGTAGGCACGGAATTAGACACCAAGGTATCTTACGCAAAAATGGCAGATGCTTGTGGCTTCATTGGAGCAACTGCTAACTCTATGGAAGAATTAACATCTATTTTAAAAGAAGCCATTAACCAACAAATGGAAAACAATAAAACTACATTCATTGAAGTGATGCTAAATCAAGAACTTGGAGAACCTTTTAGAAGGGATGCTATGAAAGCCCCTGTTCCTGTTGCTGGAATATCAAAGGGCGATATGAAAGCCGTTGGCTAGTTAATAGGATTAGAAAATTGAGCCCAAGCTCTTTCATATTAGATCAATCAAAAGTATTTGCTCCAAAAAGCTTGCTAACAATGGCAAAAAACAGGGCAAAAGTAGCTAAAGTAGTAATCGCATTTTCTCATAGCAAGTCCGCTATTTCAGGGGCAAAACAAGCTTTTGATTTAAATTTGATTGAACCAATCTTTGTAGGCCCTAAAGATCAAATTGAAAAACAGGCTAGAGGTTTAAGCTGGGATATATCTTGTTTCAGAATAATAAATGAAACTGAAGAAGAAAAAGCTGGGGATATCAGTGCCCTTTTATGTGGGAACGGTGAAGCAGATATCCTTATGAAGGGGGATTTGCATTCAGATACTTTCATGAGATCTGTAATTGCGAAAAAAAATAATCTGAGAACAAAAAACAAGATTGTTCACCAATTTTATATAACTAATGACGATATGAATACAGGAATTATGGTCTCAGATGCAGCAGTAAACATCAAACCTAGTGAGAAAACTCTAAAAACAGTGATTGAAACAATGGTTAAAAGTTTGAAAACACTGGGTATAAAAACCCCAAAAATTGCATTTTTATCTGCTAGTGAGATTGTTATGGAAAATATGGAGTCAACTATAATTGCTCATAACTTGAAGGAATGGGCCACAGAAAATATTAAAGAAGCATTGTTTTCTGGCCCTCTAGCTCTTGACCTTATAATTAGTAGAGATGCTGCAATTAAAAAAGGATTGGGGAATGACCCTGTTGCGGGCCAATCGAATGGGATCGTAGTACCAGAAATTGTATCCGGTAATACTCTTTACAAGTCACTTGTATATTTTGCTGGAGGGTGCGCGGCAGGTATCGTTCTAGGAGCTAAAGTACCTGTTCTACTCACAAGTCGAGCAGATCCACCGGAAGCAAGGCTTGCGTCTATAGCACTAGCCAGCATTTTGAGTGATGACAGGGCCTAACATGGCTAAACATTATGAATAGATAAACCAAGATCTTTAATCTCTTTTTCAAAATGCTTTCCGGAAATCACGGATCTCTTAGGTTCGCCAGTCAAATATTTGTTTGAAACTTCTACAAGCCTTTCAACTGAACAATTAATAACACGGCTCCTGAAAATTTTTCTTTTGGATTGGTCTATTCCTCTTATATTTTGATTAAAATCCGCTCTTGCCTCGCCAGCGGGTGAGCCGGGTTTGTCAATCGAAGAGATAACACCTAATATTCCTTCTTCCAATTTTTCTGAGTTTATAGATTTCAATGACCATTCAATAGATTCATTGAATGCGTTAAAAGTCTCCTTGCAATTTGGGTCTCGATATGAAAAAAATCTAAAAGAACGAGATGCTGAATCCTGCTGAGCACCTGAGCCGTAAGCTCCTCCCTTTTCCCTTATTGCAGAGTGAAGAAATCCATTTCGTAAAACAGCTCCTAAGACAGTAAGTATCGGTGCATCTGGATGATCATAACCTACTGTTGGGAATGCCTGCGCACAAAAATTTACATCCGATCCAGTAATCCACGCAATTTCCTCAGATTGCAAGTCTACACCATTTAGAACGTCTAAGGTTTCTAAACCGGTTTTGGTTGTAGTTTCCTTATCAAAATTTTGATTACTTGCGCTTATAACTACCTCTATTTTAGAAGCAGGATTAATGAAACTCTTTAACTTTGAAAATGACTCGAGCAACACTTCCATTTTTATTTTTCCGTTTGAGTCTCGTAGCGTTTTGAGATTATGTATAGACGACACGCCGCCGACAAATTCTGACACAGCACCAAACTTTGAGATTTGAGCCGACGCACCATTCATCGCTAGTATGTGGCCACTCTGAGTAATTGATTTTTCTTTTCCAGCAATTTCGAATTGTGTAAGTTCTTCCAATCTCTTTATTTCATCTAGTCGAAATCCATGGATAGTATCGTTCATTAAACTTTCAAGCTTCGAAAAGTTTTTTTTAAGGGCACTACCATGCAAACCAGCACTGAGGAGAAATTTATTACCTGAACTATCCGGAAGAACATTGAAACTTAATCCTATTCCACCAGTACTTAGTGACTGTTCTTTCTGAATTTTCTCATAATCTTTCTCTCCTACGCCTACACTTGTCACAACATCTGAGAAAAAATTACTATATCTAAGATCATCCAAATTTGCTGACTCTAAGGAGAACACTTTTGTAGTGTAATCTATCCCATTCGTTCCAGCATGGTAAAGATATTTGATCTTATCGCCATCTTCTTGTTTGCAGCCAGTGGTATAAAATCTCTCTTTCTCAATATCATTAACCGTTACACAGGGAAGCAAACTAGGATCATCTTTTGAGTTCTGCCTTATTTCTAATTTTGTAGTAAGATCACGGATATTGTCTTTCTGTGAACTTGATAAGGACCTATTTTTTTCAGAGAGTAACTTCTCAAGTTTCTCCATCTTATTTTTATCGTAATCAGTGTTTGGAATCAATTGAAAGGTGACCCTGTGTTTATTTTTAATAAAGAATTTTTCAACAAGCCTCTCTAAATGATTAGGTTCTTCCAATCTTTTCTTCAATTTTGAAAGAGATCCTTCAAGATCAAGAACTTCTAATGGATTAGAGTCATGCAAAATTGAAGGCATTGTCCCAAGCAAAAGTTGCAATCCATATGGCATACCACCTGATATCTCCCGTTGTGATATTTCTATTTGATGTAAGGACGCCTCTATCAAATCTTTCTCAACACCATTTAGAACTAGATCCCTGAAAACACTTAAGACTAACTCCTCAACATCTTTCTCTCTTCCTTTTTCAACTCCCTCTAAACCGGCTACGAAAGCCATTTGCTTCTGCTCCGTTTCCATAAAAGTTATGGGAGATGGCGCTTTTCCTAAATCAGTGCTCTCAAGAGCTTTTCTAAGGGGAGAAGAAGAATTATCAAGCAAAATGTTTTCTAACAAACAAGCCTCTAAATGATCAACAGGATCTTTCGTAGAGTCTAGCAACCAGGCAACCACGACATGATGATTATTTTCGTCATCAGGAAGTGGGTTGTAATATGCGTGGCTATATTGTTCGACTTCGAAGGCAGGCTCCGGATTTACCCTAAGATTATCAAGTTTTGGAGTGAACTTTTTTAATACTGAGTCTTCAATTTCTCGCTGCAGTACACTTGCATCTACATTTCCATAAGAAAAAAACACAGCATTTGAAGGATGATAATACTTTTTATGAAAGCTTTTTAGATCTGCGTAAGTCAGATCAGGGATAAAATCAGGATCTCCACCAGAGTTAAATCCGTAAGTAGTTGTGGGATAAAGTGACTTTGAAACCCCATGCCATAATTGCCTTGGAACGGAACTCATAGCACCTTTCATTTCATTATATACAACTCCTTTAAGGGCAAGCTTTTCTTTATCGCCATCTTTAATTAATTCAAACCTATGGCCTTCTTGCATAAAGTCGAGCTCATCTATATTTGGAAAGAAGGCAGCGTCTAAATATACCGACAGAAGATTTCTATAATCCTTATCGTTTAGCGTTGCAAACGGGTAAGCAGTTATATCTGGATAAGTCATTGCATTCATAAAAGTGCTTAATGAGCGTCTAGTCATCATAAAAAATGGATCTCTTACTGGAAATTTTTCTGATCCACATAAGACCGTATGCTCCAAAATATGAGCTATGCCACTGTGATCTTTAGGAATAGTCCTGAAAGCAACCGAAAAAGCCTTTTCTGTACTGTCACAATCTAAATGTAGATGGGTGCATCCAAATTTTGAATGTTTAAATACGTGAGCATTTACCCTGAGCAATGGGATTTCTTTAGTATTTTGAATTTCGAACATGATTGGAAGATAATACCTTTGAATTCGAATACAAGCTAAATAACACCCAAAGTATTAAAAATTATATTTTTAATACTTTGGGTAACACTCTGGATTGTGATAATCTAAAATATAATTTTTTTTTGGGGGGATTTTAATGATAATTGGGGTACCTAAGGAAATTAAACCAAGTGAATATAGGGTTGGTATCACACCCTCAACTGCTTCACGATTAATCGAAGAAAATCATACTGTACTTGTTCAAAAAAACAGCGGTGAAGGTATTGGTGCTACTGATGACGATTATATAAAAGTGGGAGTAAAAGTTGTTGATGGACCTGAAGAGATTTTTAAAAACAGCAATATGATCGTGAAAGTAAAAGAACCTCAAGAATCTGAATGGAAAATGCTCAAAGAAGAACAAATTCTTTTCACTTACCTTCATTTAGCTGCCGATCCAAAACAAGCAAAAGGCTTAATAGATGCAAAGTGCCACGCAATTGCATATGAAACAATTACTGACAACAAAGGCGCATTACCCCTTTTAGCACCTATGAGTGAAATTGC
>ENA-OSEY01000272-OSEY01000272.1-marine-metagenome-genome-assembly--contig:-NODE-272-length-37868-cov-8.259533_pt1 | contig 37868 bp, 37 predicted proteins | sample MGYA00248465_ERZ534230 | MGnify/ENA primary metagenome ERZ534230 (study PRJEB26409, sample SAMN06344110) | marine metagenome | isolation source: Sea water from surface | place: Atlantic Ocean:Southern... | reverse complement strand
TTAAAACAGTATTTAACCTTTTCTTATCTGTGGTTGGGGTTGCAAGCCTAATAAAATCAAGATCAATATTCAGAGTTAAATCACATAGTTCATTATCATGTTCAGGGGGTAAGTCGACAACTATTAAACCGTCAACTTCTACTTCTAAACATTTATTGATAAAATTTTCATTACCATACTGGTAGATTGGGTTGTAATATCCCATAAGTATTATAGGCGTTTTTTTATTTTTTTTTCTAAAATTTTTAACTAATTCAAAAGTGAGTTCCATTGTATGGCCATTATCCAAAGATATTTTTGAAGAATTTTGGATAATTGGTCCCTCAGCCATAGGATCTGAAAATGGCATTCCTATTTCAATTAAATCGCTTCCAGAATTAGAAAGCTCAAAAATAATATCAAGGCATAAATCTTGATCTGGAAAACCAGCTGTTAAATAAGTTATTAACCCTTTCTGAGAAGCCAACTTTAATTTATTAAAAGTATTTGATATTCTTGTAGTCATTAAGCTTCCACACCTAGGTAAGCAGAAACTGTATCAATATCCTTATCGCCTCTACCACACAAATTTACAATAATTATTTGTTCTCTTTTCATTTTTTTTGATAACTTGAAAACATATGCTAATGCATGTGAAGGTTCTAATGCTGGTATAATTCCCTCATATTTAGAACATATTTCAAAAGCATTTAACGCTTCATCATCTGTGGATGATACATAATTTACTCTACCTAGGTCATTTAGCCAAGAGTGCTCAGGACCAATTCCTGGATAATCAAGTCCAGCAGATATCGAATGTCCCTCAGTAATCTGCCCATCACTATCTTGAAGTAAATATGTTCTGTTACCATGAAGAATACCGGGTAAACCTTTACTTAAAGATGCAGCATGTTCATTTCCATCTAATCCTAAACCAGCTGCTTCAACTCCATACATTTTAACATCGTCATCTAAAAAAGGAAAAAATAAACCTAGAGCATTTGAGCCTCCACCAATACATGCGACTAAGGCATCGGGAAGAACACCTTCCTTTTCAAGTATTTGTTTTTTTGCCTCATCACCAATAATTGATTGAAAATCTCTAACCATTGAGGGGTATGGATGAGGGCCAGCAGCCGTTCCAATCAAATAATAGGTGTTATCAACATTTGTAACCCAATCCCGTAAAGCTTCATTCATGGCATCTTTTAAAGTTCCATTTCCAGATTCAACAGGCATAATCTCACCACCTAATAATTTTATTTTGAAAACATTAGATTTTTGACGCTCAATATCTTTTTTTCCCATATAAATTACACAATCATAACCAAAACGAGCACAAACAGTTGCAACAGCAACTCCATGCTGTCCTGCACCAGTCTCAGCAATTATCCTATTTTTATTCATTCTTTTTGCTAAGAGTATTTGGCCTATGCAATTATTAATCTTATGACTTCCGGTATGATTAAGTTCATCTCTTTTAAAATATATTTTAGCTCCACCCAGATAGCTTGTTAATCTCTCTGCATAATAGAGAGGGCTTTCTCTTCCAATATAATCTTTTGAAAAATTATTAATTTCTTTAATAAAACTACTATCATTTTTTGCTTGCGAATAAGCCTTATCTAATTCAATTATAAGTGGCATTAATGTTTCGGCAACATATCTTCCACCAAATAAACCAAAATTACCGTCTGAGTCAGGTCCTAATTTATAAGAATTCTTTTTCATAGTTATTCCAGTGTTTTAAATTCTCTATATATCTCTTTTATCATATTGGTATCTTTTACACCCAGCATTGTTTCAACTCCAGAAGAAATATCAATACAAAAAGCATTTGTACTCATCATGGCTAATTTAATATTATTTATGTTAATTCCACCGGCAAGAAAAAATTCTTTACCCTTCCATTCTTGCAGAATCTTCCAATCAAAAACTTTATTCAGGCCACCTTTTTGACCTCCTGCATTTTCTTGTTTGGCATCAAAAAGAAAATAATCAACTACACCTTCATAAAAAAGTGCAGACTCCAAATCTTTCTTATTTTTAATACCAAATGCTTTTATTATAGGTAAATCAAATTTATTTCTTATATATGAACATCTTTTTGTGCTCTCATTTCCATGTAACTGAATGTAAGTTGCATCTATAGATTTAGTGCAATCATCAATGTGTTTATCTGAAGGATCGACAAAAACAGCAACTCTCTCAGTCTTATCACTAAACTTAAGTAAATCATTCTCATAAACAAAATTTGAAGTAATTTTTCTTGGGCTCTTATTTGTAAAGTTGAAACCGATAAAATCAATACCAATATCGTTACATACAGAAATAACTTTAGGATCTTTAACGCCACATATTTTAATTTTTTTATGCATTGATAGAATTTATTATTTCTATAACAGTACCTCTAGGATTTTTTGAGTCGGTTATTGGCCTTCCAATTACCAAATAATCTGCACCAAGATTAACTGCTTCTTTCGGTGTCATAATTCTTTTCTGGTCATTTTTATCTGATCCTTCAGGCCTAATCCCTGGTACAATTATTTTAAAATCAACACCACAAGCTTCCCTTACAATTTTTATTTCTTTTGAAGAGCACACTACACCTGCTAAGCCTGATATTTTAGTTAATTTTGCTAATTTAACTACTAGATCTTTACTTGAAATATTCATACCCATTGTTTGCAAGTCTTTATCGTCGAGACTAGTCAAAACTGTTACTCCGACTAGTTGAGTTTTAGGAGAATTCTCTGATATAGACTCCATAGCATATTCCATCATTTTTCTTCCACCAAGAGCATGAACATTCAAGATTGCTGGTTTTAAAGTAGATAATGTTTTGATTGTCTTTTTTACAGTTTGTGGAATGTCATGAATCTTTAAATCTAAAAAAATAGGAATATCAAGCATTTGTAATTTTCTTATTCCATCGGGTCCATATGTATCAAAGTATTCTAGACCAAGTTTAATTGCTCCAATACGCCCTTTTAATTCTTTGGCTAAATCTATAGCCTCAACATCAGAATTTTTATCAATAGCTAAGATAATTGGGTTTAAATAAACCTGATTCATTATGCTTTGAAATTTAATCTATCTCTGAGGCCTTTTCCAGATTTAAAAATTGGTGCCTTTTTTTCTGGAACATAAACACTTTCACCAGTCCTGGGATTTCTTCCATTTTTTGCTTTTCTTCTTCTAACTGATAAAGAGCCGAAACCACGTATCTCAACTCTTCCTTCATTCTCAAGTGTATCGGTCATTTTTTCAAATATTTTAGATGTTATCATCTCAACATCTCTTTGAATCAAATGTGGATTCTTATTTAAAAGCCTCTTTACTAACTCAGATTTAATCATTATTCACTGTTCTCATCATTAATATTATCATCTTGTATTTCAGAATTTTTGTCAAAAGCTTCTCCTAAAATATCACCAAGTGAAGCACCAGAATCTTTTGATCCATATTGTTTTATAGCTTCTTTTTCATCAGAAATTTGAAGTGATTTAATAGATAATGTTACACGACGTGATTTTTTATCAAAACTAGTAATTTTTGCATCAACTTTTTGGCCAGGCTCAAATCTAGATGGATCTTGTTCAGATTTATCCATAGATAATTCATTTCTTTTTATAAATGCAGGGAAGCCCTCACCAATTTCAACATCAAGACCACCCTTACCAGCATTAACAACCGTACAAGTGACTATAGATCCTTTCTTTAAGTCAATATCACCTATGGGGTCATCAATTAGTTGCTTAATACCAAGAGAAATTCTCTCTTTATCTATTTCGAAATCTAGTATTTGTGCTTCAATTTCTTGCCCAATGCTATACTCTTTAATAGCTATATCACCAGGTATCTTCCAATCAATATCTGAAAGATGAACAAGGCCATCTAAACCTTCCTCGACTTGCACAAAAACTCCAAAGTCAGTTATATTTTGTATTTTACCTTTGAGGACAGTTCCGATAGGATTTTTTTGTGCAAAATTTTCCCAGGGATTATCGACACATTGTTTTATACCAAGAGATAATCTTTTCTTATTGGTGTCAATTTCCAAAACCATAACTTCTAATTCATCACCAATAGAAACATAATTTTCTGGTTTTTGAATTTTGGAGACCCAACTCATTTCTGAAACATGAACCAAACCTTCAAGACCACCTTCTACTTCAACGAATGCTCCATAATCAGCCATATTTGTAACAATACCTTTATATTTATTACCTACTATGTAATTTGTCTCGGAGTCCAACCATGGGTCATCCAATAGTTGCTTCATTCCAAGAGAAATTTTCATATCTTCTTTAGAAATTTTTATAATTTTTACTTTGACTTTGTCACCAATGTTTATGGCTTCAGATGGTTTGTTAATTCTTTTCCAAGATATATCTGTTACATGAAGCAATCCGTCGACCCCCCCTAAATCGACGAAGGCTCCATAATCGGTAATATTTTTTACAATTCCCTCTATGGCTTGACCCTCCTCTAAATTATTTAGAAGCTCAGCCTTATCAGTTGAATTACTATCAGATAAAACTGATTTTCTTGAAACTACAATATTACCCCTTTTTTTATCCATTTTAAGAATATGGAATGTTTGAGGTGCATTCATAAATGGCCTAATATCTTTTATAGGCCTTACATCTACTTGACTTCCTGGAAGAAAGGCTTGTGTCCCATCAATATCAACTGTGAAGCCACCTCTTACTTTTCCAGTAATCATACCTTCAATAATAGCATTATCTTTTTGATCTTGCTCTAGTTTAACCCAATTCTCTTCCCTTTTAGCTTTGTCTCTTGAGAGAACTGCATCGCCCAGAGCATTTTCTATTCTTTCAAGATAAACATCTACTTGATCACCAATTTCAAGAGTAAATGAACCATCTTGTGAGGAAAATTCACTTAATGCTATTCTTCCCTCTGTCTTCAAACCAACATCAACAATCACTAAATCTGATTCAATAGAAACCACTGTTCCTTTTACAATTTTTCCTTCATTGATTTTGTTAACCTCTAGACTTTCCTCTAGAAGTTTTGCAAATTCTTGTGTGGCACTATTTTGAACCTTACCATCATGTTTTGTTTCGACTATATTAGACAAATATTACTCCTATAATTTTACTACCTTTTTAATCACTTCTTGTACTTTTATGTTTACTTCATCAATGGTTAAATTTGAAGTATCAATAACTATTGCATCTTTAGCTTTTTTTAAAGGTGCATTGCTCCTTTCCTTATCTCTTTGATCCCTTTTTTGCAATTCTTTTATTACAAGTTTTTTATCTAATTTAGGGTTTTGTAAAACTAATTCCTTAAAACGCCTATTTGCCCTATCTTTCAGCGACGCTGTAATATAGAATTTTATCTCAGCATCAGGAAAAATTATTGTTGTTATATCTCTTCCATCAACAACTATTCCTTTTTTGTCACTATGAATTTTCTTAAAATCTAACTGATATGATTTCAAAAATTCTCGCAATGAGTTGAAAGAAGAAATTTTTGATGAAATATCATCTATTTCTTTTGTTCGCAAATTACCAACATCAATTTCATCAAGATTAAGTTTTCTTGCATGCCTCAGAACATTCTCTTCGCTAAAATCTATTTCCTCTGCAGTTTGACACAGGTAAGCAACTGAACGATATAAAATTCCACTATCAAGATGTGGAAATTTATAAAATGATGAAATTTTTTTTGCTATAGTTCCTTTGCCTGATCCTGCAGGTCCATCGATTGCAACAACAATAGTCATATTATTCTCATCATTTTATTTAAAAGATAAATTGGCACCAATTTTTTTCATAGTTTTATAAAATGAAGGAAAACTAGTTTTTATAGTTTCAGCATTATCAATACATACCTCATTTTTTGAAACAAGACCCATAACTATGGCTGACATCGCCATTCTGTGATCAAGATTAGTTTTGATCTCGATCCCTCCCTTTTTCAATTCTCTATTACCATATATAATAATAGTGTCTTTTTTAGACTCAACTTTGACACCATTTTTATTTAAAATATCTAAGATGCCAAGAAATCTATTACTTTCTTTTAATTTTAATTCATTTAAACCTCTAAAAAATGTTTTTCCCTTGGACATTGATGCTGCGATTGCAAGTATAGGATAGTCATCAATCATGCTTGGAGCTTGTTTTTTTGAAACATCTACACCTTTTAGATTACTTGACATTACTTTAATATCATAAACATCTTCGGAAGCTATTATCCTGTGGTTATGAAAACTAAACTTAGCACCCATTTTTTTTAGAACCTTAAAAGCACCATCACGTGTGGGATTAATCATTACGTTTTTAACTAAAATGTTTGATCCTTTACAAATTAAGGCAGCTATAATTGGAAATAAAGCAGATGAGGGATCACCCGGTACATTAGTTTTTATTGCATTTAAATCTTTAACCCCCTTAATAGAAATTTTTTTCATACCATTTTTTTTTGATATATTTATTTCAGCACCATATAGACTTAATAATTTCTCTGTATGGTCTCTAGTATTAAACTTATCAATCACAGTTGTTACCCCAGGTGTATTTAATGCTCCAAGTAAAACAGCTGACTTAATTTGAGCGGAAGGCTCGCTCAATTTATAATTAAATGGTATTGAATTATCAGTACCTTTTAATATTAAAGGCAGAAAATTATCTTTTCGCAATGAAGAGTTTGAACCAAAATTTAATAATGGTTTTACCACTCTTTTCATAGGTCTCATTGACAAAGAATCATCGCCTGTAAATATGGTAGTAATAGGGTGAGTTGATGACAAACCCATTATTAGTCTTGCTGATGTACCTGAATTGCCAAAATCTAAAGCTGACTTCGGCTCCTCTAAACCACCTAACCCTATACCTCGAATAACACAATTATTTGAACTAGTAAAATCAATTGAAGCTCCAAAACTTCTCATAACATTAATTGACTTCATAATGTCATCACTCTTCAGAATTCCTTTAATTGTACTTTTACCAATGCTGATAGAAGATAAAATAACTAATCTATGCGATATAGACTTGTCCCCTGGAATTGTGATGTTGCCTTTTAATTTTTTGCTACTAATTGATTTCATTTCTTTAATTTTTATATCATATTATAACTGTTATTGTTGACTAGATTTAAAATTAATAAATAACTTTGACAGTTAGATTTGTTCATGGCAAATCAGGGTAAAGTAATAGGTGATAAATTGGAAAAAGAAAAACTTGGCAAAAAATGGATTTGTCCTACAACAGGTAAAAAATTTTATGATTTAAATAAAGATCCTGTAATCAGCCCTTACAGTGGCGAAACGCTCAGTGTTATAGGTACAGAAGATTTGGAAAAAGAGAAAACTGAAATAAATAATCTTGAGACTACTGTAAATGCTAATAAAGAGGATACTCCTCAATCTGAAGAAGTAAGTAAAGTAAATGTTGATGAAATCGAAAATAATTCTGTCGATGATGATGAAATTCTTGATCACGATGATGACGAAATTCTTGATCATGATGATGAGATTATTGATACCAATGATGAAGATTTTGCTGCTGAAAGTAGTGAGATAAATACCGATGACGACTCTATTAATGAAATCGACGAGCTTGAGGAATTTGAAATAGATGAAGATCTAGATGAAGACCTAACAGGTGATGAATTTCTCAGCGAAAATGATGATGACTCGGTTGATGATGTCATTAGTTCAGTCAAAACAAATAACGATGAGGATTAAAGGGGCTATAGCTCAGCTGGGAGAGCGCTTGCATGGCATGCAAGAGGTCGGCGGTTCGAGCCCGCCTAGCTCCACCAAGATTCAATGAGATTTGTTATACTTGTTATAATACTTGGCCTTTTGACATTCCTTACTTTAGCTTTGGTTGCTTTGTAAAATATTTTCACTTATGGGTAATTATCAAGTTATCAATTAGTCGGACTTTACCGAGTTTTGCAGCAATAGCAATAACAGCTCCATTATCAAAATTACTTACCTTTTCAAGATCTGAAAGATTATAAATACCTAAGTAATCAATCTTGAATTCTCTTCTCTTTAGTTGTTCGGTTGATCTAATTATTAATTCTTCAATAGATAATCTATTTCTATTATTTTTAATCCAGTTTAGTTTCTCAAAAATAAAAGGAGCATTCTTTCTATCCTTCTTACTTAATAAATTGTTACGTGATGACATCGCTAAGCCATCATCTTCTCTTATAATGGGTAAGCCCTCAATTTTTATATTGGGGAAATTTTTTTTTGCAAAATGCTTTATTAGAAGAAACTGTTGATAATCTTTCAAACCAAATAATGACAGTGAAGGTGAGATTATTGAAAAAATTTTATTTATAATGGTTAGAACCCCATCAAAATGTCCAGGCCTGCTTTTACCACACAATTTTCGTGAAATAGGTGGAGCTTTTATCAAATGCAGATTTTTTGCATAATCATATTTAGGGATAAAGACATAATCGCAATTTATTTGTTCTAACTTACTGAGATCAGACTCGATTGTCCGAGGATAATTATTATAGTCTTCATTAGGGCTAAATTGCAGTGGATTTATAAAAATAGATACAATTGTTTTTCTTGCATTTTTTTTTGATTCTTTAATTAAACTAAGATGCCCTTCATGAAGATTTCCCATCGTTGGCACTAAACCTAATTTTTCAAAATTTAAATTGTTTGTGTGTATTTCCTCATCTGTTGTATAAATTTTCATTTAAAAAAATGTATGCCTATCACTTGGGAAAGACATGTTCTTTACACTTTTAACATAATTTGAAATAGCTTGTTCTATACTTGAAGAATTTTTCAGAAAATCTTCAACAAATTTTGGGCTTTTCTCAAGACAAGATACTCCTAATAAATCATGAATAACCATTATTTGACCGTCTGTTCTTTTTCCTGCTCCAATCCCAATTGTTGGTATAGTAACATTTTCAACTATAGCTGCAGTCAAATCGTCTGGAACACACTCTAATAATAACAATGAAGCACCGGCATCCTCTAACGCTTTTGCTTCTTTGACCAAAGCTTTCTTTTTATTAATATCTCTTCCTTGAACAAAATAACCTCCAATTCTATTTATAGATTGTGGTGTTAAACCCATATGAGCACATACCGGTATGCCTCTTTCAGCAAGAATTGATGTCAACTTACAAATCCATGTACCTCCCTCAATTTTCACGGAATGTGCTCCATTTTGCATTAGTTTGGTTGCATTTTCTAAGGCTAAATGGTCGGTTGAATAACTCATAAATGGCATATCAGCCATTATATGTGAATTAATATTCCCTTTTTCAACACATTTTAGGTGATATATCAAATGGTCCATAGTGACTGGTAAAGTACTATCATGCCCCTGTATAACCATTCCTAAACTATCTCCAACTAGAATAATTTCTACACCAGAATTACTTATTTTTTCAGCCATTGTTGCTTCGTATGCTGTTAAACATGCAAATTTTTCTTTTTTTTCTTTTAATTTTTTAATTGTAGCTATTGTTATCAGATCTGTACTTAGTTTAACCGACATTTTAATCCTTTTGCTCTAACTATGGCATCTTCATAATAGACCAAATAACAAATATCAACCACCAAAGAACATTAATGTAGTAATAAATCCGAAAAGAAATACCAAAATTAATACTATTACTGATTTCATATTGTTTCCCTAATTTCCACATCTATAAAATTTTATTGCATCTAAGATATCTTGCCTAGTTGCTATCCCTTCTTCATATAATAGACTGAGATTATTTTGCGCAGCAGTATGCCCTTGAATTGATGCTAATTTATACCAATTCAGTGATTCTTGAAAATCTTGACTCACACCAATTCCCAAACGATACAAAATTCCTAAATTATATTGAGCATCAGCATTACCTTTTTGACCAGCACTTAAATAGTATTTATAAGCAACAACAGGGTCTTTTTTAACACCCAAACCATTATCATAGATATAACCTAATTTATACTCTGCCAAAACATTACCTTGAGATGCAGATTTTTTAAACCAATACAAAGCTTTGCTAAAATTTTTATCTAAACCTTCACCATTTGAATAAATTAAACCTAAGTTATACTGTACTTCAGCATTACCTTCTTCGGCAATTTTTTGCATTTTTAAAATATAGTCAGGAATAAGTTCATCTTGTTTAGAGTAAAGCGATAATGTCAAAAACAAATAGAAGAACATTATGGAAATGAAGAAATAGAAAATTTTTCTAATATTGACCATAGTTAATACTAATGAGCTTCTCCAGTTGAATGACTGCCATCGTTGTGATCAGATTTATGAGCACCATGAGGAACAGCCCATACCTTATCTGGTTTACCATCGTCAAAAAATAGATCTCTTGAATTTTGGGTATATTCAGACTCATAGCCCATAATTGCGATAAAAACTAGAACTGCTACCATTGGCGACAAAAGAGCAACAACTAAAGCCATTCGTTCCCAGACCATATGCATAAAAATGGCCATGATAAAACCAGCCTTTAAAAACATAAAAATTAAAATCAAACTCCACCTCAACCAGCCTTGTAGCTGGTAAAAGTCAACCATGTATGAAAATACACTTAAAACAAAAAGTAATATCCAGATTTTCAAATATACACTTATAGGATGTGCCTGTCCCTCAGTTGCCATAACTTACCTCACCATAGATAGAAAAACGCAAAAATGAATACCCAAACAAGATCAACGAAGTGCCAATAAAGGCCGAGCGCCTCAACAATCTCATAGCGCCCTTTTTGCCAAGTAAAAAAACCTCTCTTGCCAGTATCATAGTCTCCTCTCCAAACCTTTCTAGCATTAATAAATAAAAAAAGAACACCTATTGATACATGAAAACCATGGAAACCAGTAACCATAAAAAAAACTGATCCAAATTGAGGTGCACCAAAAGGATTTTCCCAAGGCCTTACACCTTCCATGATCAATTTTGTCCACTCAAAAGCCTGCATACCAACAAAAGATGTTCCTAATATTGCTGTAATTAAAAGCAAAATTGCTGTTTGTTTTCTTTTTTTCTGATAGCCGCTTCGAACTGCCATAGCCATTGTTCCGCTACTAGTTATCAGGATAAAAGTCATAATAGCTATTAGAAGAAGGGGCACGCTTACTCCTGCTACTGTAAGTGAAAAAACTTCACTTGTATTAGGCCAAGGTACAACAGTTGACCAACGAGCAGTCATATAACTGATTAAAAATATACTGAAAATAAATGTATCGCTGAGAAGAAATATCCACATCATAGCTTTCCCCCAAGGTACGCCCTTGAAAGCTCTTTGATCAGATGCCCAATCGTGTGTCAGTCCATCCATTCCATCTGGTAATGGTTTAATAGATGTTGAAGAAGTGTCGTTCATTAATAATTACTCCCAAATAATTATGTTACTATAAGAAGACAGAACAAAATAAGCCATACAACAAGTAAATAATGCCAATATATTGCTGTAGAACCTATTGTTGATTTTAGCTTAGTATAAGAAAGATCTGATTTAAATATTTGAGAAATAGACCAAATCCAAACAACTAGACCCCCTAACATATGAACCATATGTAAACCAGTTAACATATAGAAAAAGGCAAAGGAAGCGTTTGAATCAACGAAATAGCCATAAGAATTCAATAAATTCCAAACCCTAAACTGGCCTAAAATAAATAAAATTGCAAAAATACCTGCCGCTAGCAAATAATATTTAGCGTTATCAAAAATAAATCTGTTAGATAAGTTTTTAGCTTTTTGAAATAGAATGCTACTAATTACTAAAGCGCCCGTGTTAATCCATAATAGAAAAGGCTCAGGAAGTACTCTCCAGTCACCATAAGCCATACGACCAACATATGCTACGAAAAAAAGCGAAAACAAAGCTGTTATCGAACCAAGAAAGCAAATAAGAGCCACTCGCGATGACTCGAAAGCAAATGATTGACCTGTATGAAGGTTATCTTTCTTTTCTTGAGATGGTAACCATGGCTTCTGAGATAAAGTATCAAAAATACTCATGTTTGTTCGGCCTTAATTTCTGTACCTTCATAACCTTCGGCTAATTCAACCTCGGAATTTGAGACATCCTGAGGAACAAAATCATCTTTTGCACCTGGGACATTAAAATCATATGGCCAACGATAAACGACTGGTAGTTCTTTCCCAAAATTACCATGACTAGGTGGCATTGAAGGTGTTCTCCATTCAAGTGAATTAGCTTGCCATGGATTTTTTTCAGCTACGGCGCCGTACTTTCTGCTCCAGAATATGTTAATAAAGAAAAATATCTGTGCAAAACCTGTTACAAGTGCTGTCAAAGTTATAAATACATTTAAGTCAGCTGCAGATTGAGTATATAGGGCTTCTGTCTGCCCCATTTCATAGTATCTTCTTGGTACACCAATCAAACCTAGGTAATGCATTGGAAAGTAAATCAAATATGATCCTAAGAAAGTGAACCAAAAATGCAATCTCCCAAGTGTTTCATTATACATACGCCCAGTCATCAGCGGGAACCAATGATAAATGGCTGCAAAAACAACCTGGACTGGTGCAATTCCCATTACCATATGGAAGTGAGCAACAACAAAATAAGTATCTGACAATGGAACATCAACAATAACATTTCCAAGAAACAAACCTGTTAAACCACCATTTAAAAAAGTTATAATAAAGGAAATGCAAAACAACATTGGAACAGTTAGTGTTATATTACCTCTCCACATTGTTAATACCCAATTATAAACTTTGATAGCAGTTGGTACTGCTATAATAAGAGTTGTAGTTGCAAAGAAAAAACCAAAATAAGGGTGCATCCCACTTACATACATATGATGAGCCCAAACAATGAAGCTAAGAGCACCAATTGCTACAATCGCCCAAACCATCATCCGATAACCGAAAATATTTTTTCTTGAATGCACTGATAAAACATCAGAAACTATCCCAAATGCTGGAAGAGCTACAATATAAACCTCTGGATGACCAAAAAACCAAAAAAGATGTTGGAAAAGAATTGGGCTTCCACCACCATAGCTTAATTGTTCTCCCATCTCAACTAAAGCAGGCATAAAAAAGCTAGTCAGTAGCGTTTTATCCAAAATCATCATAATTGCACTAACAAGAAGTGCTGGAAAAGCGAACATTGCTAGGACAGTTGCAGTAAAAATACCCCATATTGATAAAGGCATTCTCATTAAAGTCATACCTCTTGTTCTGGCTTGTAATATGGTTACGATATAATTTAAACCCCCCATAGTAAAACCAACTATGAAGATTGATAATGAAACAAGCATTAATATAATACCACTTTCTTGTCCTGGAGTACCGCCAAGAATAGCCTGAGGAGGATATAATGTCCAACCAGCTCCAGTTGGACCACCAGGAGTAAAGAAACTAGCAACTAAAACTAAACAAGCCAGTAAAAAGGTCCAATAACTGATCATATTCAAGTATGGAAAGACCATATCTCTTGCACCTACCATTAAAGGTATAAGGTAATTACCAAATCCACCTAAAAATAGAGCTGTCAAAAAATATACAACCATAATCATACCATGCATAGTAATTGCCTGATAATAAAAGCCTTCACTTATGATTGATAGTCCAGGAAAACCAATTTGCATTCTCATAAACCAAGATAAAACAAGGCCAATTAAAGCAATAGCAGTTGCAGTACAGAAATATTGTATTCCAATGATTTTTGCATCTTGAGAAAAGACCTTTTCAGTCCACCAACTTTTTGCATGATAAAGTTCTTGCTCTTCGACTTCTCTTTCTGGAATTATAGCATCAGACATTTATTACCTCTTTCTAATTATTTAATTTCCGCATAATTATTACCATTTAAAGATGCGGATTCAATTGACTCTTTAAATGTGATTTGTTCAGATAACCACTCATTATAGTTAGCCTGATCATCGACAGAAACAAAACCTCGCATTGCGTGATGACCAACACCACAGAGCTCAGCACATAAAATCTCATATTCACCTGATTTTTCTGGAGTAAACCAATAATATGTAATCATACCTGGGACCATATCCATTTTTCCTCGAAATTGTGGAACATAGAAATTATGTAAAACATCAATTGATCTCAGAAGAACCTTCACAGGTTGGTCAATTAACAAATGTAGGTCATCCCCCTGTATTAATATATCATCTTGACCGTTTGGATCATTAGGATTCATTCCAAATGGGTTCTCATCATTAATATTTCGAGCATCGCTTGTGCCAAGAATACCATCTTCACCAGGGAGTCTAAAACTCCAATACCATTGCTGGCCCATAACTTCTATAGGCATCACATTATCGGGAGGGGTGACATACTCATCCCAAACCACTAAACCTGGTGCTAAAAGAGCAATGATACCTACAGTTGTAACTGCAGTTAATGTTAATTCAGTTTTTTTGCTTTCCGGTTCATAATCGCCTCTACGACCAGGTACCTTTTTAAATTTGTAAATACAATATATCATAAACCCAATAACAGCAGCAAAAACAAACCCTGTTAGGGCAAAGGTAAGTTGAAGAATTGAATCTATTCCACCCCAATTTGATGCAATTGGAGTCCACCACCATGGGCTTAGAAGATGAAATACGATTGATCCAACAACTACAAGAAACATTACGAAAGCAATCATTTAAATTAGCTCCTATATAAACTTTTAATAAATCTACAGAAATTAAGATTTAATTTATGTGACAAATTACTTAAAGGCCGTTTAAAGTCAAGCTATGAGGCTCGTATCATTTATATGATTGAAGAAATAGAACTATTGTTATAAGAGATTGATCAAAGTATCAAAGATCAGAAAATAATATTTAAAAAAAAATGATAATATATTTACAAAAAATAATAGAACTTTTTAAAGTTAGAATTAGTTTAACAATAACATTATGTGCAGTTTCTGGGGTTTTTATCATGCCCTATAGTGAAAGCCTTACAGTAAACCAATTTCTAATTCTAATCATTTGCACATTTTTATCCTCAGCTAGCGCAAGCGCTTTTAATCAATTTTATGAAAAAGATTTAGATATATTGATGCCAAGAACTTCTCAGCGACCATTTGCCACAGGTTTTTTCAAGGCAAAAATTTCATGGATATTTGGTTTTTTTGCACTACTTGGTTTTTCTTTATTCATTGCTGCATATTACATTAATTTTGTAGTAGCTTTTTTTCTATTTTTAGGAGCCTTATTTTACGGTTATATTTATACGGTAGTTTTAAAAAGGAGCAGTATTTATAATATTGTAATTGGCGGCCTCTCAGGTAGTTTCGCTGTTCTGGCAGGGTCTGCTGTAATAAATCCATCTTTATCAGCTCAAGCAATTATCTTATCTCTCATACTTTTTTTATGGACACCGCCGCATTTTTGGAGTTTAGCAATTGCAATTGAAGAAGATTATGCAAAAGCAAATATCCCAATGCTACCTAATTTAATAGGCGCAAAAAGCTCATCTTATGTTATTTTATCTCAGACTGTATTACTTGTTTTAATTTCTTTCACTCCATTGTTATTTAACATGGGTCTCATCTATTTTATTCTTACATTAATTGGCAGTTCTTATTTCCTTTGGACTAGTGTAGCCCTTGTTATGAAAACAACAAAAACCAATGCAATGACAAATTTTTTTGCATCTTTTATTCAACTGGGTTTGGTTTTGCTGGCATCTATCATTGAGGGTTCATTGAATTATTTATAAATTCAAGCACTTGAATATGATCTATAATTGTTCTAATAATTATCTTATATATAATTTTATGGGAGTAAAACTTGGAAAAATCTGATCAAATAACAAAAAATGTTGCATATGAAGCTGTTTCACCTGATGACTTTGCCTCAATGATTGAGGTTGATAGATATGGTCAAAGATCAAGTGACTTTGATAAAATTATTTCAGATACCCATGCGCATTTTTGGGATCCCCTTGATACAAGGTACATTGATTTTTCAGAAAGTTTTGATGTAGATAATAAATTGCTTATGCCAGAAGAGTTCCTTCCTGAACTTCAATGCCCTTCAGTCATGAAACTTGATAAAAAATCAAAAATCAGACTTGCTAACGAAAGTTTTAGATGGCAGATGTCAGCTATTCTGCATGGTGAACAAGGGGCTTTAAATTTATCTGCTAGCCTATGTCATATATTAAAAGATCAAGGAGCTCAAGAATATGCAGCCAATCAAGCACGTGAAGAGGCAAGGCATGTAACTGGCTTTGCTAAATATATTAATTCAAGATGGGGGAAACCACTTCCAGTTGGTCAAACGTTAGGTGATCTATTAAGTGAACTTGTAAATGCACCTGAGGTATATAAAAAAATTGTTGGCATGCAAATTCTAGTTGAAGGATTGGCGATGGGAGCATTTGCAACAATATATCAACATAGCTATGACCCAGTTTTGGTTAAACTAATGCAATTAGTAATGACAGACGAAGCATTTCACCATAAGTTTGGAAAAATATGGGCAGATAAGACAATACCAAAATTAGATGAGCAAGAACAAAATATAATTGAAGATTGGGCAGCTAATTGCTTCCAGATTTTATTATTTAATCTTGTTAATCCCGAACAGAAGAAAATTATTTATGATCAATTTGGTCTCAATTGGAAACAGGTCCTTGATGAATTACAAGATATAATTACAGATGACGATAGAAGAGAAAGAATGAGAGAGTCGACTGATATTTTTAGAGTTCTAGTTAAAACACTTTTCAAAGCTGGTATTATAACTGATAGGACCAAAGATTTTTATGCAATATATGTTGATTTAGATGAATTAAAAGAAGAGGGTGACAGAATGGTGGGAGATGATATTGCAGATGAAGGTCTTAGGTTTTTAAAAGAAATTAACTTTAAAGAAAATAGCAGGAAAATTGCTGCGGAATAATGCATTTTACGTCAGTTAAGGTACGCCCCTTTTTCAACAAGTATTGACTCAATTCTTTTGAATCTTTTTATCTTTGCCCAATCAAGCGCTGTTCTTCCAGTTAAATCTGTATCATCAAGATATGCTCCACCATCTATCAAAGCTTTCACTGAATTAAACTTTCCTTCTCTTGAGGCTATAATTAATGGTGTTTGACGATTTGGTCCGAGCTTGTCAGGATCAGCACCATAATTAATTAATGATTTTATCAAATTTGCATCATCTTTGAGAACAGCCAATGTAAGTGCGGTACGATTATTTTGATCTTTGATATTCACCCTAGCACCTTTTTCTATAAGTAAAAAAGCCATATCCAGCCTTGAGCGTTCGATTGCCAAAAGTAAAGCTGGAACCTCATCAAAATCTTTTTCATTTAGTGAGGCTCCAGAATTTAATGCTGTAACAATATCCTTAAGCTTACCTGTTTTTACTGCAGTAACAAGTGCACCCTCTTTAAAAGGACTATCGTTAAATCCACCATATTGTGAGAATACAATCTTTAATGGAGTAAAGAACAAAATAATAGCAAATAGAAAAATTATCTTTTTCATTTCAAACCTTATTAATAATTAATAGATTTTTTATAGATATTATTATAAACACTTTTTTATGTATCAAAAATATTTTTTAATTTTGTTTTCAGCAGCTTTACTATCCACTGTTATTTACTTATTTGGAACATTCTTCATTTCTTCTAATAGAAACTACAATCAAGAAAAGGTTGTAACAGAAGTTGAAAGTCAGGAAGGTATTCCTGGTGGACACTTTTCTTTAAAAACACATGAAGGTAAAATTTTTAATTCATCTGAAAATCAAAACCCAATGTTAATATATTTTGGCTTCACCTTTTGTCCTGATGTCTGTCCAATAACATTGCTTACAATGGCAAATGTTCTTGACATATTGAAGGAGGAGGAAATTACACCTTTATTTATTACTGTTGATCCAGAGCGTGATACTGAGGAAGTGTTAGCAAATTATGTATCAGCCTTTCACAATAATATTATCGGACTAACAGGCACAATTGATGAAATAAATAGTGTAACAGAGGATTGGAAGGTATATTTTAAAAAAGAAGAAAATGAAGAGATGCCTGAAAATTATTCTGTAAACCATCTAGACATTATTTTTATCGCAAATAAAAATGCTGAATTTATAGATTTTATTAAACCTAATACACCACCTGAAGATGTTGTAAAAAAATTAGTAAAAGTTATTCCACAAATAAAAGGATAGAAATTTATATATCAAGATTTGCAACTAAATCGCCAGATTCTATACTGTCCTGGATAAATTCTCGTCTCTTAATTACTTCATCACCCATTAAATCAGCAAATATACCACTGTTATCAACACCAGAGTCAATTTTTACACGTAATAATCTTCTTGACTCAGGATCCAGAGTTGTATCCCATAATTGCTCTGCATTCATTTCGCCTAGGCCCTTATATCGCTGTATTTGCAATCCTCTTCTACCCTCTGAAAAAATTGACTCAATTAGATCTATTGGGCCATTAATAATATAACTTCGACCATCTCTTTCAAATATATTTGATGTTTCTTGATCAGTATGAGGATAGAATTGTTTTATTACATCAGAAATTTTTTCAAGTCTTCTTGCGTCACTTGAATTAAATAAACCTTTTCCAATAGTCATTTTCTCACTCACACCTCTAACCTCTCTTGATGCCAAGAGACCATTTTCTTCGTGATAAGTAACATTCCAGTTGGCATTAATATCACTATATTTTTTTGTCAGCCTATTTGACATTTCGATCAGTTTATTATCAGTAATTTCTATAGAATTCGCAAAAGCACCGGTAATTGCTGCTGTTTCCACAAAACCTTGGTTATATTTTTTGTGGAGAGAGTTTATGACTTTTTTAAAATTTCTACTTTTGTTTACTAAGTCAATAAGATCGTTAGAGGCTATAGCTTCACCAGAACTCAAAATATATGAACTGTCATTAATACCTGAGTCTATCAAATAATTCTCTAAGTTATCATCATCTTTAAGATATGTTTCTGAATTACCTTTCTTTGCTTTATATAGTGGTGGTTGAGCAATGTATAGGCAGCCGTCGGTAATTAATGGCCTCATTTGTCTATAAAAAAATGTTAGAAGTAAGGTCTTAATATGAGCTCCATCAACATCAGCGTCTGTCATAATTATTACCTTCTTGTACCTTAGTTTATCTGTTTTAAAGCTCTCGTCATCTTCATCATTATCATTTGTAGAATTTCCAATCCCACCACCTAAGGCTGTTATTAATGTTGCTATCTCATTTGATGATAAAACTTTTGAGAGTCTCGCTTTTTCACAATTAATAATTTTTCCCTTTAATGGTAAAATAGCTTGTGTTGATCTATCTCGCCCCTGTTTAGCAGATCCTCCAGCTGACTCACCCTCAACAATAAAAATTTCACATTTTTCAGGATCCTTTTCCTGGCAGTCTGCTAGTTTACCTGGTAAGGATGAAACATCTAATGCGCCTTTTCTTCTTGTAAGATCTCTTGCTTTTCTTGCTGCTTCTCTAGCTGCAGCAGCTTCAATTACTTTTCCGACAATCATCTTAGCCTCAGCTGGATGTTCTTCAAACCAATTAGACAAGAGATCATTTATAAGGCTTTCAACAACCGGTCTGACCTCTGAAGAAACTAATTTATCTTTTGTTTGACTTGAAAATTTTGGATCTGCAACTTTGACGGAAAGAACGCATGTGAAACCCTCTCTAATGTCTTCACCAACTAACTGAACATTTTCTTTTTTTGTTAAACCTGACCCCTGTGCGTATGAATTTACCACTCTAGTTAAAGCTGATCTAAGCCCAGCTAAATGAGTTCCTCCATCCTTTTGAGGAATATTATTTGTAAAACAATTTACAGTTTCATAATAACTATCATTCCACCACATGGAAACATCAACCTCAATTTCATCTTTTTTTCCTGTAAAACTAATTGGGTTTTCCATTATTGACTTTCTGGTTTGATCAATATGTTTTACAAATTCATTAAGGCCACCTTCATATGACATAACCTTCTCCCAAGGTTCATCTTTTCTTTTATCTTCTAGACTAATAGATATACCTGAATTTAAAAATGCCATTTCTCTTAACCTTGCCTCTAAAATTCTTCTACTAAATTCGGTCATTGTAAAAACAGATTTAGATGGATAAAAAGTGATTTCTGTTCCAGTTTCATCATTACAATCTTTTATTATTTCAAGTGGTTTCACAGTTTCACCATCTTGAAAAGACATGGAATGTTCCTTACCATTTCTTTTAATCTTTAAATCTAACTTTTCTGAGAGTGCATTAACTACTGATACCCCTACGCCGTGAAGACCACCAGAAACTTTGTAGGAATTTTGGTCAAATTTTCCTCCTGCATGAAGTTGAGTCATTATAACTTCAGCAGCAGATACACCTTCTTCTTTATGTATTTCAGTCGGTATTCCTCTGCCATCATCACTGACAGTAACTGACTCATCGGCATTCAAAATAACTGAGATCATTTTACAATGCCCAGCTAAAGCCTCATCAACTGAATTATCAACTACTTCATAAATCATATGATGAAGACCAGTTCCATCATCGGTGTCACCAATATACATACCAGGTCGTTTTCTAACTGCTTCCAAACCTTTTAGAACCTTGATTGACTCTGCGTCATATTCGTCATTTTGCATGTTATTTTTTCTTTTATTTTCTTTTTTTGCCATTTTAATTCCCTCGAATATTTGTTAGCTTATGAGTATCAAGATGATAAATATCAATTCCATTTAATTGCTCAAACACAGATCTATCCGTTCCTGTCATAATAATTTGTGAGCCGATGTCTCTAATTTGATTAAAAAATGATTTACGCCTTATTTCATCAAAATGCGCTACTACCTCATCTAAAAGCAAAACTGGATATCGCCCTTTATGATTTGCAACAAGATCTAAATGAGATAGTATTATTCCCATAAGGAGTGACTTCTGTTCACCTGTAGAACACTTTTTTGCTTCAATCTTTTGATTTCTATCTATTACGAGTAAATCGCTTCTGTGTATTCCTTCAGTTGTTCTCTTAGAAAAGAAATCTTTTTCCCTATTTTCCTTTAACTTTTCAAAAAGAATCTGTTTTGCTTTATTATTATTCCATGTAGTAACAAGTTTCTCAACAAACCCAAGAATTTCAAGATAAGCTTTTGGCCAAACTGGATCTAAATTAGTTTTCAAAACTTTATTAAGATTATTAATAAATTCAATTCTTGTTTCCGCAATAGCTATAGAAACTTCAGACATCTGCTCATCGATGCCATTTAACCATACATTATCAAAAATTTTATTTTTGAAAGATGAATTTCTTTCTAACATTAACTTTTCATAAGTTTTGATATTTTTTATATGATCTTTAAAATATACAGAACAAAGTCTGTCAATGAACCTGCGCCTGTAAGATGGAGTTTCATTAAATATCTGATCCATTGAGGGTGTTAACCATGATAATAAAATAATATCTGATAATTTATTTGATCCAGCAACTTTCTTTCCATTAATTTTAACATCTCTTCCTCTATGACTATTTTTTAACCCAGACGAAACTTGATAATTTTTTCTATTAGAAGAAATATTAAAGTTAATACCCCATGGCAACATATTATCATCTTTAACCATTTCAGAAAATTTTGAATTCCTAATGCCTCTACCAGGGGATAACAATGAAATAGCCTCAAGAATATTAGTTTTCCCAACACCATTATTACCAATAATTGCAAGTGGTCTTCCAGAAAGTTGCAGGCTTAAATCAGAGTGGGATCTAAAATTAATTAATTTAATCGATTTAATTTGATCAAAAGATAGTTTTTCAACGCTCATATTTGTATTTTGCGACAATTTAATATGCCCTATCATACCCTCATAGGCATCAAAACATATGTAGCATCCTTATGAGCAGAGTCATTAATCAGAGCCGGCGCACCTGCATCTTCTAATGTAAAAGTCATAGTATCACCGTCGACTTGAGAAGCTATATCTAGCAAATACCTTGCATTAAAACCCACCTCAAGATCATCTGAGTCATAAATCACATCTAACTTCTCAACGGCTGTTCCTGTATCTGGATTAGTAACAGTCAAAGTTAGAGAGTTATCTTTTATAAGGAATTTAACTGCTTTTGATTTATCAGAAGAAATTGTGCCAACACGATCGATTGAGGAGGCAAACTCACTTGTTTTAACAGACATAATTTTTGTATTAGTTTTTGGGATAACTCTCTCATAATCTGGAAATGTTCCATCAATTAATTTTGAGGTAAGAGAAATATCTGTAACCTCAAATTTTATTTTAGTATCAGAAATATATAAGTTGATATTACCATCAATATCTTCAATTAATTTTCTCAACTCTCCAATAGTCTTACGAGGAATAATTATACTTGGTATATCATCAGCACCAGATGGCAAATCTGATTGAATACAAGCCAATCTATGACCATCCGTAGCAACGCTCCTTAAAGAATTATTTATTGCATGAAAAAAGATGCCATTAAGATAGTATCTAGTTTCTTCTGTGGAGATTGCAAATTTTGACTTATCAATCATACTCGCAAGTTCTTCAGTGTCGATAGTAAAATTACATGGCATCTCTCCAGCAGACATTTCTGGAAAATCTTCAATTGGTAATGTTGATAACTCAAAATTTGATTGACCACACACTAGATCTAATTTTTCATTATCTTTAGCGGTAATATCAAGTGATGATCCCTCTGGCAATTTTCGAACAATATCATAAAGTGTATGTGCTGAGGTTGTAATTTTTCCTTGATCTAATGTCGTTGCCTTATCAAGATTTTCTATAATTTCTAGATCCAAATCAGTAGCAGTCAATGATATTCCTGATTCATTCGCTATAATTTTTACATTCGAAAGTATGGGGATAGTATTTCTTCTCTCAACTACACTTTGAATATGATTAAGACTTTTGAGTAGAATATCTCTTTCAACTGATATTCTCATAAATTAGATCTCCTTAGTTGTGTAGATAATTATCTACGAATCACTCATAGATTATAGCAGAAAACTAGGAAAAATCACTTAAGAATCAATTTTCGAGTGATCGTCTAAGGACTTCAACCTCTTCATCAATTGCCACATCACCAACTCTTAAGTCCTCGATCTTTTTAACAGCATGTATAACAGTTGTATGATCTCTCCCGCCAAACTTTCTTCCAATCTCTGGTAAGGATCTTGTGGTTAAAATTTTTGATAAATACATAGCTATTTGCCTAGGCCTTGCAATTGTTCTTGACCTTCGTGCAGATAATAGATCAGATAATCTTAAATTATAATAATCTGCTACTTTTCTTTGAATATCATCAATTGTTGTTTTTCTTTGAGAAGCTCTAATTAAATCTTTTAAAACTTCTTTGGCCATATCAATACTTAATGGTCTATTAGCAAATGAAGAATATGCAATAACTCTATTGAGTGCACCCTCAAGGACCCTGATATTAGAGTCAATTCTTTGAGCTAGAAATTCTAGAAGATTATCGGGGATTGTTAGATCAGAGTTTTCTAAAAGGTGAGACTCTGCTTTTGACTGAAGTACACCAAGACGCAGTTCATAATCAGAAGGATGAATATCAGCAACTAGACCCCATCCTAATCTTGACCTTATTCGTTCTTCAATGCCATCAAGATCAACAGGTGATCTATCGGCAGAAATTATTACCTGATGATTATGGTCAATTAATGTATTGAAAGTATGAAAGAATTCTTCTTGAGTTGAGTCTTTACCAGCAATAAATTGTATATCATCAATCATTAAGACATCAACAGATCTAAATTGTTGTTTAAATGCCATAGTATCTTTAAATCTTAACGCCTTAATAAATTGATACATAAATTTTTCTGCTGACAAGTATAATACTTTTCTCTCGGGCCAGTTCTTATTAATTTCTAAAGCCATTGCATGAAGAAGATGAGTTTTCCCAAGACCCACACCTCCGTATAAAAACAAGGGATTAAAAGAAACATTTCTTCTTTCAGTTATTCTTCTTGCTGCGGCATATGCTAATTCATTAGAGGGACCAACAACAAAATTTTCAAAAGATAATCTCTCGTCAAGAGGTGCCCCAATAGAATTATGATCTAATAAAGATTCAGAAACCTTCATTGAAACACCGACTTTATTATCTTGCTGTTTTTGTATTTCTTGTTTGCCAGTTAAATCTAAAGAGGCTACTTCAATTGTTATAGATTTTATGTCACTAACCTCTTTTGATAAAATTGCCAAAATACGCTCAAGATAATGACTTTCTATCCAATCACGCATAAATCTAGTTGGGACATTTAGAATTAATATATTATCACTATATTGACCAAATTGAATATTTTTAAACCAACTTTTAAATGTCGCTTCACCAATTTCTGCTCTTAAAATGGATAGAGAGCGTTCCCATTCTTCTTTTATCTTTTTAAGCTGGAAATTATTTTCGTCCAAGACAGAGTACCCTTCGTAAATGAGAAACAACATTTAAGTGTTGTTATGTTGTTATTTTTTTTTTGAAAAATAAAAAAAATACAATTTAACACTATCCTCGAGTCATGAATGATGCAACATGAATCAACAAAAAAAAGAAAATATTTTTAACTTATTATATTTAATGTAAATTAATTAATAGATTTAAGCTTTTTAGACAATCTAGATATTTTTCTAGATGCATTTTTTTTATGTAAAATGCCTTTTTGGGCAAGTTTCATTAATTTTGGCTGAACGATTTTAAATGCTGTTTCAGCTTCATTAGTTTTTCCAGAGGCAATTGCTTCTTCGAACCTTCTAATATATGTCCTTACATTGGTCCTCAGAGATTTATTTCTCTCAGTTCTTTTTAAAATTTTTCTTACCATTTTCTTGGATGAAGATAAATTCGCCATTATTTGCCTTTATAAAATACTGCTTGGCTTTATATTTATTAAATTTATAAGCGTCAAGTGTTCTATTACTCGTCTTTAAAATTTGGTTTTCTTTTCTCAACGAACGCTGCCATACCTTCTGCTTTATCTTTAGTAGCAAACATAGAATGAAAAAGTCTGCGCTCAAATCTTACGCCCTCCGATAAAGTTGTTTCATATGCCCTATTAACCATCTCTTTTGTCATCATTGTTGCAACAAGTGACTTTTCTGCAACTTCACTAGCTATTTTTGTAACCTCATCAATAAAATTTTCTGAAGATAAAACTCTGCTAACCAAACCAATACTCTCAGCCTCGGCTGCATCCATCATACGGCCTGTTAAACACATATCCATAGATTTTGATTTACCAATAAATCTTGTAAGCCTCTGAGTTCCTCCTGCACCTGGACTTACACCAAGATTTATTTCTGGTTGACCAAATTTAGCATTTTCTGAGGCAACCATAAAATCACACATCATAGCTAACTCACAACCACCCCCAAGTGCATATCCTGAAACAGCAGCTATAGTTGGTTTCCTGCATCTTGAAATTCTTTCCCAATTTCTTGTTATAAAATCTTCTTTATAAACATCCATATAAGATTTTGGCTGCATTTGTTTAATATCAGCACCAGCGGCAAAAGCTTTCTCCGAACCAGTAAGTATTAAACATTTAAGATCATTATTTTTTTCATATTCATCAACAATTAAAGATAAGTCATCCATCAATTGATCATTAAGCGCATTGAGTGCATCTGGCCTATTTAAAGTAGCAATAATTACATTTTCTCTTGTTTCAGTTAATACATTTTTTTCTGTCATAGAAATTCTCCAACTTTTGCATATGTAATCAATTAAACATTAGATTTAAAAAGTATAGCAATAAATTTCTATTTAAGTGAATTTTTTTGACATGTTGGACATAAGAAAGTTGATCTATTTGACTGGAAAACTTTTTTTATTTTTGAAGAGCAGCCTCGATTAATGCATGGTTTATTTTCTTTTCCATAAACACTAAATGTTCTTTGAAAATACCCCATTTTTCCTTTTGTATTAACATAATCCCTCAAAGATGAACCACCTAATAAAATTGATGATTCAATAATTTCTTTAATATTTTGAATTAAATACCTTAGCTCTTTTTTTGGTGTTTTATCTCTGTTAACTAATTTTTTTGCTGGTAAAAATGGAGAAATATTTGATTTAAATAATGCTTCACAAACATAAATATTGCCTAGACCGGAAATAATTTTTTGGTCCATAAGTACATTCTTGATATTTCTTTCCTTGTTACACAATATACTAGCGATATTGTTTGCATTACAATCTTTTGATAATGGTTCATAACCAAGGATCTTCAAGCACTCATGCTCAGATTTCTTATCAACATTTAATAAAATATATCCAAACCTTCTTGGATCATTATAAACTGCAACATGTTTTTCTGTTTCAAGTATAAAATGATCATGCTTGATTATATCTTTGCTGCTAAATATTGACCTATCTATAATTCTATAACTACCTGACATCCCAAGGTGCGAGATTATCTGTTTACCACTTGAAAGATTGAATAAAATATATTTAGCTCTTCTAGTAATTTCTGTAATTAGCTCACCTGTAATATGTTTCTTAAAATTTTTATGGTACGGAAATCTTAGTTTTTTCTTTGAAATCTGGATTTTAAGAATTTTTTGACCCTCTAAATCCTTTTTCAAACCCTCTTTAGTAGTTTCGACTTCTGGTAACTCAGGCATTATTTTTTTCTTTCTAACTAGAACAATTCAATACAACAAGATATGTTCTCAAACTAAGGAATATATTAATGAAAAAAAATGATTTTGGATATGAACAACTAACAAAGAGTGAACATTATAAAAAAGTTCAAAATGTCTTTGATAATGTAGCAAAAGAATATGATCTAATGAATGACATTATGTCATTAGGTTTACATAGAATATGGAAAAAAGATTTTGTTAATCTAATTGATATCGATAACAAAAAAAAAATATATATTTTAGATTTGGCAGGCGGTACAGGAGATATTGCAAAAAGGATTCTAAAAAAATATCCTGATGTTTCAGTAAATATAATTGATAAAAATTTTATGATGCTTAAAGAGACTTTTAATCAAAAAAGTTTTGTAAAGGAAAATAATATTAAATTAATATGTGGTGATGGAGAAAATATTCCATTACCCGACAATTCAATTGACATCATAACATTATCTTTTGGAGTCAGGAATATGACGGATAGATTGAAGTGTTTATATGAGTGCTACAGAGTTCTAAAAAAAGGTGGAACTTTTTTATGCATGGAATTTTCAATGCCTGAAAATTATACATTAAGAAATATTTATGATGCTTGGTCATTTTTGATGATCCCCAGATTAGGAAAATTAATAGCAAAGTCAGAAGACTCATATAAATATCTTGTTGAAAGTATCAGAACTTTTCCAAGACCGATTGAATTTATAGAAATGCTTGAGAAAGCAGAATTCAAAAAAACCACAATAAAACAACTAAGTGGAAATATAGTTTGTATTTTTAAGAGCAAAAAAATTTAATTATGAAAATTTATAAAATCATAAATCTTATACCAGCAATAAGAGCAATAATTGCTGAAGAAAGTCTGTTACCGAAAATAGATAATGAGACTCCTTTGATATTTAAAATTCTAAAATTTGTTTTGCTTGTAAAAAAAAATAATAAAACAGATTTATCAAAAACCTTCAAAAAACTAGGACCAACATGGATTAAACTTGGCCAATTTTTATCAACTAGGCCAGATATAATTGGTGAAGTTCTGGCAAATAAACTAAAAAATCTTCAGGATAAAGTTGAACCATTTTCAATTGATGAAGCAAAAGAAATTCTTCGAAATGAATATAAAGAAGAGTTCGAAAATATTTTCTTAGAGATATTTCCTTCAGAAAATGCAGCATCTATTGCCCAAGTTCATAAAGCTAAAATCCAAATAGATAATATCAAATCTTATGTAGCCATAAAAATTCTACGTCCGAAAGTAGAAAAAGACATAAAAAAAGATTTAAATAATTTTTTTATCACTGCAAAATTTCTTGAAAAATTCTTCAGCGAAGCCAGAAGACTAAGACTAACTGATGTTGTTAAAACATTAGCTGAAAGTCTCAGTATGGAAGTAGATTTAAGATTAGAAGCCGCAGCTCAATCAGAAATGAGAGAAAATACTATTGATGACAAATATTTTATTATACCTAATGTATATTGGGATTTAACTAGAAAAAATATTTTGATCAGCGATTGGGTCGAGGCGATACCTGCCAAGGATCTTATTGAACTAAATAACAAAAAAATAAATTTAAAAAAAGTAGGTAAAAATATACTAAGGGCATTCTTAACAACTTCTATAAGAGATGGCTTATTTCACGCTGATATGCATCAAGGAAACCTTTTTGTTGAAAAAGGTGAAAAAATAATAGCAGTTGATTTTGGTATCGTTGGGCATCTTGATTTTGATAGCAAACAATACCTTAATAATATTCTTCTTGGGTTCATTAATAGAGATTATAATAAGATTGCTAAAATCCATTTTGAAGCTGGATATGTTCCTCAAACTGAAGATAAAAGAAAGTTTGCACAAGCATTAAGATCTATTGGTGAACCAATACAGGGAAAGGATGCTAAAGATATATCAATAGGAGGCTTGTTAACTCAGCTTTTCGAAATTACAAATCAGTTTAATATGAAAACACAGCCTCAATTACTTTTATTACAAAAAACAATGGTTGTGGTTGAAGGTGTTGCAAGAGAATATGATCCGAGTTTAAACATTTGGACAGAATCTGAACCCATATTAAATGAATTAAACAAATTTGATTTTATAAAAAATATTGATTTTTCTGCGGATGAAATAATTAATCGAGCAAAAGAAATAATCTTAAGTCTTCCGAATAATATCAATGGGGTTAAAAAAAATCTGAGTCAAATGGGAAAAATTATTGATTACCAGGGAGTAAAAATACACCCGGAGAGCTTAAATAATTTTAGTAAATCTAATAATAACTTATTGTTTTATATTATTATTTTACTTTTGATAATTTTAATAATAATTTCAATAGAATAATTATAAAATATTCTACACATTTGAAAATAATATATTTATATTCCAAGTGTTTATTTTTGAGATCGATGAAAAAAATATTATTGATAGTTACTGGCGGAATTGCTGCATATCGTGCACTGGATCTAATAAGGGAAATTAAGAGATCTGGTGATGATGTAACTTGTGTTATGACAAAGAGTGCATGTCAATTTGTACAGCCAATATCGTTTGCAACATTATCTAAAAACCAGGTTTATACTGAACTTTTTGATTTAAATAATGAGTCCGAAATAGGACATATTAATTTATCACGAGAAAGTGACTTAATTGTTATTGCTCCCGCTACAGCAAACACTATTTATAAAATTGCAAATGGTGTTGCAGATGATTTAGCCAGCACAATAATGTTAGCTTCAAATAAACCAGTATTAATTGCTCCATCTATGAATATAAAAATGTGGGAAAATCCGAATACTGTTAAAAATGTAATTAAGTTAAAAGATCAAGGTATAAATTTTGTTGGGCCTAATAAAGGTGAAATGGCATGTGGTGAGACTGGATACGGTAAGATGGCAACTGTCAAAGAAATTAAACAGGAAATTGATTACCTATTAAAACCTGGTTTATTGACTGGAAAAAAAGCTCTAGTAACATCTGGTCCAACAATTGAAAAGATAGATCCTGTAAGATTTTTATCTAATAACTCTTCTGGTAAACAAGGACATGCAATAGCAAATGCCTTGAGAAAATATGGAGCTGAAACAACATTAGTAAGTGGTCCAGTAAATATAAAAGACCCCGAACATGTAAATGTGAAAAAAATAAATTCTGCTGATGAAATGCTAGATGAATGTAAAAAGAATCTACCTGTAGATATTGCTGTATTTGCTGCCGCAGTTTCAGATTGGAAATGCACAGAGCAGTCCAATATTAAGATTAAAAAAACTGATGAAAATGAAAACCTTAATCTTAATTTTCAACAAAATACTGATATTCTGAAGGAGATTAGCACTTTAAATAAGAATAGACCCGAGTTAGTAATTGGTTTTTCTCTTGAAACTGATAACCTTTCTACAGCTGCAAAAAATAAACTTGCAGATAAATCCTGTGATTGGATAGTAGCAAATGGACATCACAACGGAGAAGAAATTGTTTTTAACAGCGATATGAATTCTGTGAAAGTGCTAGAAAAAGATAAAGTTGAAAACTGGGGTCTTCTAACCAAAAGTGATATAGCTGATAAGCTATGCATCAAAATATCAAAATTTTTTAATGAGGCTATTTAGTGGTTGATGATCACTATCTAGAAAGATATTCTAGACAAATAATTCTTGGTGAAATAGGCCCAGAAGGTCAAAAAAAAATTAAAGATGCTAGTATACTTATTATTGGAGCAGGTGGTTTAGGGTCTTCTGTAATTCAATACTTAGGAGCAGCGGGTATTGGAAAGATAGGTATTGCTGATTATGATAAAGTTGAACTCTCAAATTTAAACAGACAACTAATATATAAAAATGACAATATAGGAGAAAGCAAAGTTGTTGCTGCCAAAAATTATCTAATAGAGTCATATCCATCAACGCAAGTCGAAGTATTTAAAACACACATTAATAAAAATAATCTAGCCAAAATAATTTATAAGTATGATCTCTTAGCTGATTGCTCAGATAATTTAGAAACTCGATTAGCAATTAACAAAATTTGCAAAGAACAGAAAAAGACCTGGGTTATGTCGGCGGTTGGGGGTTTTTATGGACAGGTAGCTGCGTTTAAGCCAAGTAATGGTAAATCAGATAAATCTGACGCCTCGTATGATGACTTCATGAAAAATATAGTTTTTGATGAAAAAACTTGCAGTAATACTGGTTCAATTGGATCTGCCGTAGGAACAATAGGTGGATTACAAGCAACCGAAATCATAAAAATAATTGTTGGCAACAATAACAACTTGATAAATAAGTTACTTATTTTTGATCTTTTAACATATAAGAGTAAGACATTTAATTTTTAAAAAATGAAAATATTTTGAATTATTTATACAGAAATGAAAAGTTATTATATTTATCTGCATTCATTCTACTAATCTTTGCAAGCATTAATCCATTTTCTGTCATTGCTCAAACCTCAGATCCAGTATGGTTATCCTTAAAATATAATAAGACCTATCTCCGTTCTGGTCCTTCAAAGCAAAATAAAGTTTTATGGACATATAAACAAAAAGGGCTTCCTATAAAAGTCAAACGCAAAAAAGGAGATTGGTATGAAGTTGAAATGCCAGAAAAAATAAATGGTTGGATTAACTCATCACAAGTATCAAAAAAAAGAAAAATTGTAATTATTGCGAATGAAAATATCGAAGTTAGAAAGAAAAATCATTTCTCAGCTAGAATAATAGCTAAAGCAGGAAAGAATGTTGTTGGTGATTTAATAAATTGCGACGAAAATTTTTGCAAAATTGATTTTCATGAAATCGAAGGTTTTGTTGAGAAGAAATTTTTATGGGGTATCGATTAATTTGTGGAGTCATTAATATGACTCCACAAAAATTAACAATTTAGAATAAATCTGCATTCATAACTTTATTCCAAGCAGAAATGAAATCATTGATAAATTTATCCCTTGAGTCATCCTGTGCATAAAGCTCTGCAATTGCTCTAAGCTGAGAGTTGGATCCAAAAACTAAATCTACTCTCGAAGCACTAGAAACTTTTTCACCAGTACTTCTGTCGATTGCCTCATAGGAATTACCAGTACCATTAGGCTGCCAAGCTACTGACATATCTAATAATTTTATTAAGTAATCGTTAGATAGTTCATTTGGATTGGATGAAAATTTACCATACCCATTGTGTGATATTCCAAGAGATCTTAACCCGCCCAATAGAACTGTCATTTCAGGTGCAGTAAGACCTAGTAATTGTGCTTTATCTAACATCATTTCTTCTGATTTAACATCTAATCCATCTCTGTGATAATTTCTAAAACCATCAGAGAGAGGTTCTAAATATGAAAAAGACTCAATATCAGTTTGCTCTTGCGATGCATCACCTCTACCTGGCGTAAAGTCAACTTTCTGCCCTGAAGCTTTTTCTATGCCAACGTTGCCTCCAAGAATAATAATATCAGCAACAGACACTCCAGTATTAGATGAAATAGTCTCATACACTGATAATACCTTTTCTAGTTGCGAAGGTTTATTTACCTCCCAATTTCTTTGAGGTTCAAGTCTAATACGCGCACCATTAGCTCCTCCTCTAAGATCAGAGCCCCGATATGTAGAAGCACTAGCCCATGCAGTTTCAACAAGTTCCTGAATACTTAAGCCAGACTCTTCAATTTCCTTTTTCACGAGAGAAATATCATAATCTTTGTTTCCAGCGGGCACCGGATCTTGCCAAATCAATTCTTCTGTAGGTGCCTCAGGACCTATGTAATTTGAAATTGGTCCCATATCTCTATGTAGAAGTTTAAACCACGCACGAGCGAAAGCATCAGCAAACACTTCAGGATTTTCATGAAATCTCTTTGATATTTCCTTATAGCTTGGATCTTCCTTAAGAGCTATATCGGTAGTTGCCATCATTGTAGGAACCTTCTTTGAAGAGTCATGTGCATCAGGAGCCATATCTTCTTCCTTTTGATCCTTTGCAAACCATTGATGAGCTCCAGCTGGACTCTTTCCTAATTCCCATTCATATCCGAAAAGAAGATCGAAATATCCATTATCCCATTTAATTGGATCAGCTGTCCATGCACCTTCGAGACCACTGGTTATTGCATCGCCTCCTACACCTGAACCATGCGCATTTTTCCATCCGAAACCCATTGCCTCTAATGGTGCACCCTCTGGCTCTACTCCAACATTTGATTCGAGTGAAGCGCCATGAGCTTTACCGAATGTATGACCACCTGCAATTAATGCTACGGTTTCTTCATCATTCATTGCCATTCTTCCAAATGTTTCTCTAATATCCTTAGCACTAGCTAATGGATCTGGATTACCGTCAGGTCCTTGAGGATTTACATAGATTAATCCCATTTGCACAGCAGCCAGAGGATTATCTAATTGTCTATCACCTTCATATCTCTCATTTGTAAGCCATTCTTTTTCTGCGCCCCATAAAATATCTTCTTCGGGACCCCAAATGTCTTCACGACCTCCGCTAAAACCAAATGTTTTACCACCCATGGACTCAATCGCAACATTGCCGGATAATATAAGTAAATCTGCCCAACTAGTTTTATTACCATATTTCTGCTTAATGGGCCAAAGAAGACGTCTTGCTTTATCTAAGTTACCATTATCTGGCCAACTGTTTAACGGGGCAAAACGTTGAGCTCCTGTTCCACCACCACCACGGCCATCACCAGTTCTATAAGTTCCAGCAGCATGCCATGTCATACGAATAAAGAAACCACCATAATGACCATAATCAGCTGGCCACCAATCTTGAGAATCAGTCATCAGATTATGGAGGTCTTTTTTTAATGCAGCATAATCTAATTTTTTGAACTCTTCTCGATAGTTAAATCCAGCTTCCATTGGATCTGATTTACGATCATGTTGATGAAGTATGTTTAAGTTAAGTTGATTAGGCCACCATTCGCGGTTAGATGTACCTTCTCCCATATTTTTTGTAATTGCTCCGTGCATTACAGGGCATTTACTCTCTGCATCCATTTAGAACCTCCGTTATTTAATACTAATATATAAAGAATTTAAATTAAAGAAAAGTGAAAACTATAACTCAATTTTGAAATTTTCAGGTCGCCACGTCGCAGGTGCAAGTTCAAAATCATCAAAATCAAAAGCAGGTGCGACAGTGCATCCAATTAAACTGAAAGCACCAGAAGATCTCATCGCAAACCATGTGTTTGCTGTTACGGTGTAAATATAATTATGATCTGACCCTAAAGAAAAAACTTCATAATTAACTCCGTCATTCGATGTGAAAACTTCTAGAGGATCTCCTGAATAAAAATGTAATATTTCATTTTTAGTTAATCGATGCCAATGTGATTTTTCATTCCTTTTTAATAGGTAATAAATTTGACTAACATTGTCGTTCTTAAAATTTTCAACATAATGCCCTCCTTCAGGATGACTTATCATATTGAGTTTTTTTATTAAATTATCTGCTTCCACTTAGATTAAATGACCAAGTTTACTTTTCTTAGTTGAGATATATTTTTCATTATACTTATTGGTGTCTGAGAAAATAGGAATTCTTTGATTTACTTTGATACCCATATCTTCAAGCGCTTTTATTTTTTTTGGATTATTAGTCATCAAATCTAATTTTTTGATTGCTAAATATTTTACCATTCCAGCAATATTTTCATATGTTCTCTCATCATCTTTGAAACCCAATTGATGATTAGCTTCAACGGTATCTAGTCCCTTATCTTGTAAACTATATGCTTTAATTTTGTTTGAAAGACCAATGCCTCTTCCTTCTTGTTGAAGATAAAAAATAACCCCTCTTCCATTTTGAGCAATTTGTTTTAATGATTCAGTTAGTTGGAATCTACAATCACATCTCATACTAAAAAAAGATTCCCCTGTAATACACTGCGAATGAATTCTTGATAAAACTGGCTCATCGGTAAGCAAGTCACCCATACATATTGCTAAATGATCTTTAGATTCATTTTCATCTGTAAAGGCATGTACAGTGAACTCCCCAATATCTGTTGGAAGTTTACTAGTCTCAATAAACTTTAATTTGTCTGACATTATAGTTTAGTAGGATTTGGGGCACCTTTATATACTTCTTCAGGATCAAAAACTTTTTCTTTCTCTTCAAATTTAAGAACAACTTTAGAGCTAGAATTATCCAATGGAATACTTCTATAAAAACATGATCTATATCCTACATGACAGCTAGCACCACCTTTGACATCAACCCTTAACCAAACACAATCTTGATCATCATCAATTCTTATTTCTTTTATCTTCTGCGTTAATCCACTTGTTTTACCCTTATGCCAAAGTGTATTTCTACTTCTAGAAAAATAAACAGCTTCGCCCAAACTTATAGTTTTTTTAAAAGCTTCTTCATTCATATAACCTTGCATAAGTAGTTCACCAGATGAAAAATCTGTTGTTACAACGGGTATTAGACCATTTGAATCAAATTTCGGAGCAAGCTCATTTGACTCTTCAACTTGTTCTATAGATTTTCTTTTTTCAAATTGAATGTTATTCATTTTTTAATTTTTCAGCAGCTTCTAATGCAAAGTAAGTCAGTATACCATTTGCCCCAGCTCTTTTAAAAGATAAAAGAGATTCCATTACAACTTTTTCATTAAGCCAACCTTTATTAATTGACTCTTTTATCATCGAATATTCACCAGATACTTGGTAGGCAAAAGTTGGAACTTTAAATTCTGATTTTATTCTAGAAATAATATCAAGATAAGGCATACCAGGTTTAACCATTACCATATCTGCACCTTCACTTATATCTAATCCAACTTCTCTAATAGCTTCATCACTGTTTGATGGATCCATTTGATATGTTAATTTACCATCTTTACCCAAATTAGAACCAGAACCTATAGCATCTCTAAAAGGTCCATAAAAACCCGAAGCATATTTTGCAGCATAAGAGAGAATAAGGGTATCTGCTAAATTGTTTGAATCTAATGCAGTTCTTATTCTTCCCACTCTTCCATCCATCATATCCGACGGGGCGATTACATCACAACCAGCATTCGCTTGGACTAGAGCCTGTTGTTCCAAAACCTCCAAAGTTTTATCATTATCTATTTTATCATTTATAACTAAACCATCATGCCCATGGTCCGTAAAAGGATCTAACGCAACATCACATACAATACCAATATTTGGAAAATCTTTTTTGATACTTTTAATTGATCTGCATACCAAATTGTTTTCATCTACAGCTAAACTTCCCTCAGAATTTTTAAGGCCACTTTCAATTTGCGGAAAAATTGCAATAGCAGGAATATTAAATTTAACAGCTTTTTCTACTTCACTTAAAAGTTTATCAATAGAGTATCTGCTTACACCAGGCATCGAATTAATAGGATCATCAACCTTGTTTCCCTCGCATACAAATAGAGGCAAGATTAAATCATTAACACTAAGTGTATTTTCAGCAACTAAACGACGAGAAAATTCTTTCATTCTATTACGTCTAAGTCTTGTACTTGGAAACTTGCCTTGCATGTTATTCATTTTTTATTCTATTGGTGATTTTGCTTCTTTAGATAAGCTAGTAACAATATCTTCTAATTTAAAGGTCTTTGTTTCAGAGGATCCAATTCTTCTAACAGATACTGTTTTATCTTCAGCTTCTTTTTTTCCAACAGCAATAATTGCTGGCACTTTACTATTACTGTGTTCACGTATTTTATAACCAATTTTTTCATTACGTGTATCTATTTCGGCCCTAATTCCTTTTGATACTAATGCTTTTTGTACCTCATAAGCATACTCATCTGTATCAGATGTAATTGTAGCAACTACAGCTTGCAATGGTGAAAGCCAAAACGGAAGATGGCCTGCATAATGTTCAATTAGAATGCCAGTGAATCTCTCTAAGGAACCAAATAGAGCTCTATGCAACATGACTGGTATTTTTTTATTACCATCTTCTCCAATATAAGTGGCTCCCAATCTTCCAGGTAAATTTAAATCTACTTGCAGTGTTCCGCATTGCCAGTCTCTGCCAATTGCATCACGTAAAACAAACTCTAATTTTGGACCGTAAAATGCACCTTCTCCTGGGTTGAGTGTATACTCAAGACCTGTTGCTTCCATGGCTTGCATTAATGCAGCCTCAGCTTTATCCCAAATAGCATCATCCCCTACGCGTTTTTCAGGACGGTCAGAAAATTTAATTCTAACATTATCGAAACCAAAGTCCTTATAGATACTAAGTATCAAATCACATACCGTTTTACTCTCTTGTGTAATTTGATCTTCTGTACAAAATATATGTGCATCATCTTGTGTGAATGCTCTCACCCTCATTAATCCATGAAGAGCACCTGATGGTTCATAACGATGTACTTTTCCGAATTCAGATAATAGAAATGGTAAGTCTCTATAACTTTTTAATCCTTGTTTAAAAATTTCTACAGCACCAGGGCAATTCATTGGTTTGATAGCATAAATTTTATCGTCTTTTGCTTCAGTTCTAAACATCATGTCACTAAATTTGTCCCAGTGACCAGACGTTTCCCATAGAGACTTATCCATCATGTCTGGCGTATTAGTTTCTACGTAACCTGCCTTGTCTTGTCTGTTTCGCATATAATTTATTAGCGATTGGAATAATGTCCAACCCTTAGGATGCCAAAACACCGCTCCAGGAGCCTCTTCCTGAAAATGAAATAAATCCATTTCTCTTCCTAGTTTTCGGTGATCTCTTTTTTCTGCTTCTTCAATTTGTAAAAGGTGTTGTTCAAGATCCTTTTCTGTTGCCCAGGCCGTTCCATAAATTCTTGTTAGCATTGTATTAGATGAATCACCTCGCCAGTAAGCGCCAGCAACTTTCATTAATTTAAATGCTTTACCAATTTGTTTTGTTGAAACCATATGAGGGCCTCGGCACAAGTCTAACCAATCACCTTGTTTGTAAATACTAATTTCCTCATTATCAGGCAGATCATTAATTAGTTCAACTTTATAGTCTTCACCTTTGTCTTTAAAATATTTTATCGATTCCTCTTTAGACCACACTTCTCTTATGAAATTTTTATTTCTTTGAATGATATCGTGCATCTTCTTTTCAATTTTTGGAAGATCTGCAACAGTAAAAGGTTCATCTCTTGCAAAATCATAATAAAAACCATTTTCAATTGCTGGACCAATTGTAACTTGTGTTCCAGGGAATAATTCCTGGACAGCTTCTGCCATTACATGAGCACAATCATGTCGTATTAATTCAAGTGCTTCCTCGCTATCTCTTTTTAAAAT
>ENA-OSEY01000270-OSEY01000270.1-marine-metagenome-genome-assembly--contig:-NODE-270-length-38332-cov-4.325029_pt1 | contig 38332 bp, 39 predicted proteins | sample MGYA00248465_ERZ534230 | MGnify/ENA primary metagenome ERZ534230 (study PRJEB26409, sample SAMN06344110) | marine metagenome | isolation source: Sea water from surface | place: Atlantic Ocean:Southern... | reverse complement strand
CTATCAGTAGCGTATCTTTGCAAAAGACCAATTTTGACTGGCCTATCCTCTCCTGTGTTTCTAACACATGCTTCTTCACATAATGTCTCAGTAGGACAAACTCTTGCGCTCATTCCTCCAAGGATGTTTTCATCAAAGATTGTTTTAGCAGCGCCTTCAGGATTTTTAGAGGTTATTTGTCTGATGAATAGAGGAATATTTATTCCTGTTGGACAAGCCTCAATACAAGGTGCGTCATAACAATAATAGCAACGATCACCCTCTACGTAAGCTTCATGTTCGTTTAGAGGAGGATGAATTTCATCAAAGTTTTCATCGTATTCTTTTTCGCTAAGTCTCTGCTTTTTAATATCATTAAGCACTATTTAAATTCTCCAAACTCGTAAAGTTATAGTATATAACAAATTTTAGAATTTTTAAATATAATTTAATAAACATAAATATTTTAAAATATAAAAAAATTAGGCGTTATAAAACGCCTAATTTAGAGTATTTACTAATTTAAAGCTAAGTCAGTTATTGCATGTGTCCATGCACCATCTGGTTTTTTTGTTATAACAGGATCTGAATCTCCTGCTAATAAACTATTAACTGTCCTATCAAAATCAGCAGGCATAAGGGTACCATTTGAACCAGCAGTTAACTTTGCTACTTCTCCCATCATTCTTTTTTGATGTCTAAGATCAGTACCACCTGTCATTTCATTATCCATAACAATTTGAGCAGCTTTATCAGGATTTTGTTCAGCCCACTTCCAACCTTTCATTGATGCTCTAACAAAACGAACCATTTTATCTTTAAAAGCTGGGTCTTCTAAACTTTTCTCAAGAACATACATACCATCTTCCAAAGACGCCACACCTTCATCCTCATATTTGAAATTAACTAAATCATCTGGTGTTAAGCCTGCATCTAAAACTAAAAAGTATTCATTATATGTCATAGTTGAAATGCAATCAGCTTGTTTTTGTATCAATGGATCAACATTCCAACCTTGTCTTAGTACAGTTACTCCATCAGAACCACCGTTTGTTGGAATTCCTAACTTAGACATCCAAGATAAGAATGGATATTCATTTCCAAAAAACCAAACAGCAATAGTTTTCCCTCTAAAATCCTGAGGTGTTTTTATACCTGTTTCTTTTCTACACGTTAGCTGCAAACCAGAAGATTTAAATGGTTGAGCAATATTAACTAATGGAACACCATTTTCTCTAGCAGAAAGAGCTGATGGCATCCAGTTAAGCATTACATCAGCACCACCAGCTGCCATAACTTGTGGTGGTGAGATATCAACTCCACCAGGTTTAATTGTTACATCGAGGCCTTCATCGGAATAATATCCATTATCAAGTGCCACATAATATCCAGCAAATTGAGCTTGTGTAAACCATTGTAGTTGAAGTGTCACTTTATCAGCTGCTGATGCAACAACACTTGTAGATACAAAGATAAAAAAGCTCAAAATACTTATTAAATATTTTTTCATTAATTTTTCTCCTTTATTTTTCTAATGTACTTCTATTTGAAGGATGCCAGAATGTTACCTTTTTTTCAATAAAACTTATAACACCATAGCTTGCAGAGCCAACAATTGCAGCTACAACAATTTCCGCCCAAACCATATCAAGGTTAAGTCTTCCTACCTCTACAGATATTCTAAACCCTAAACCAACAGTTGGGGAACCAAAAAATTCAGCTATAATTGCACCTATAAGAGCTAATGTCGAATTTATTTTTAAAGCATTAAAAATAAATGGTGCAGCAGCTGGTAATCTCATTAAAATTAAAGATTGAGTATAAGATGAAGCATATGTCTTTAATAAATCTCTATCTATCGGATTATTTACTGAAAGCCCTGTAACTGTATTCACTAGCATGGGGAAAAAAGTCATAATTACAACCACTGCCGCTTTTGATTGCCAGTCAAAACCAAACCACATTATCATAATAGGAGCAATTCCTACTATTGGGATTGCTGAAATAAAATTACCAATAGGTAATAAACCTCTTCTTAAAAAAAGTGATTTGTCTATTAGAATAGCTATAATAAAAGCGCTTCCACATCCAATCAAATATCCCGTCAAGGCTGCCCTTACAAAAGTTTGAACAAAATCAGCCCATAATGTCTCCAATGAATTAACAAATTGTATAGAAATCAAACTAGGTGAAGGAAGAATGACCATTGGAATATTAAGACCAATTGTTATCACTTCCCAAGCAAATAAAATCCATGCACCAAAAAAAATAGGAACAGCTATGAAAAAAAGTTTTCTAAAAAATGGAGCTATATTTTTTTCATGTGTAATTTTTTCAACAGCTAGCCAACCATAAAGCCAAATAGAAATTAATAGTGGCCAAAATCCATTAGGAGGTGAGTCATAAACATGTATCATCAAAATAGTCATGCCTATAATACTTAATAGAAAATCAAATAAACCGCTGTTTAAATAATCATAGAAAATACGAATGACTCCTATGGTTGCTATTAAAGATATAAAAAAAAGAGCTGGGTAATTAAAAGCATAAAAAATAGAACTTTGTAGTGCTAAAAGAGCCATAATAGAAGCAATAACTTGTTGAGCTTTTTGAAATTTATTCATTCCTGAACGCCCATTCTCTTAAGTGTTATTCTTGAAATAAAATTTAGTATAAATATCAAAGTGCCTGCAAGAATTGCTGCCATAACAAGCGCAGACCAAATTTGAATAGTAAGACCAAAATAAGAACCCGTTAATAGCCTTGCACCCAATCCAGCAACGGCGCCTGTAGGAAGCTCCCCCACAATGGCTCCAACTAAAGAAATTGCAATAGCAACCTTCATTGAAGCAAAAAGATAAGGTACGGATGATGGCAACCTGAGTTTCCAAAAAATATTTAACCTTGAACTGTTATAAGTGTGCATTAAATCTAAATAGCTTAATTCTGGACTCCTTAATCCTTTAACCATCCCAACAGCTATTGGAAAAAAACTTAAATACGTAGAAATTAGAGCTTTTGGAAGTAACCCTGATAAGCCAAAGGCATTTAAAATAATTATGATCATAGGAGCAATTGCCAATATAGGTATAGTTTGACTTGCAATTATCCAAGGCATCAATGAAGCATCCATAGCCTTATTTTCTACTATACTTACTGCTAGGATTATTCCTAATATAGTTCCAATAGTAAAACCTAATAAAGTAGATGAAAGTGTAATATAGCTATGAAAAATTAATGACTTTTTAGAAGTGATTTTTATCATAAAAATAGTTTTCCACATCTCTGATACTATTTGATGTGGGGCTGGTAATAATGGTTTTTTTTGGGACATAGTATCTCGAACTAAATCACTAAAATCCCAATCTATTTTCTGTCTTTCATAAGAATCAATTTGAATTGATGAGTTTAAATAAACTGTAAAAATATACCAGACAGCAAAAATAATTATAATTATTGATAAAATAGGAAGAAAACTATTTTTAAAATAATTTATAAAAGTATTTTCACTCATAACTATGCCCTGATCGAAGTCCTTCCCTAACTCTTTGAGATACTGAGATAAATTCTTTGCTATCTCTAATTTCTAATGGTCTATCCGTAGGTAAGGTATTTTCAATAACATCGACAATTCGACCTGGTCTAGGAGACATAACAACTATTTTAGTAGATAAATAAACAGCTTCAGGAATTGAGTGAGTAACAAAACAAATTGTTTTATTTGTTGTTTTCCATAATTGTAAAAGTTGTTCATTTAAATGATCTCTTACGATTTCATCTAATGCGCCAAATGGCTCATCCATTAACAAGATATCAGCATCGAAAGATAGAGCTCTTGCAATGGAAGCCCTTTGCTGCATTCCACCTGACAACTGCCAAGGAAATTTTTTTTCAAAACCAGTTAAATCTACAAGCTTTAATACTTTTTCAACAATCCCAGGTATCTCATTTTTTTTATATCCCATTATTTCTAATGGTAAACTTACATTCCTGTAAATATTCCTCCAAGGGTATAATCCAGCAGCTTGAAAAACGTAACCATAGGCTCTATTTTTACGAGCATCCTCTGGAGATGAACCATTAACTGTAAGGTTTCCACTTGTTGGTTTTTCCAAAGAAGCTATTGCTCTTAAAAAAGTTGTTTTTCCACATCCAGATGGACCAATAAATGAAACAAATTCTCCTTCGTCTATATTTAAGGAGACATCTTTTAAAGCAACAACATCATCATCGGCAGTTTCAAAAATTAAATTTAATTTTTCTGCGGAAATTATGGAATTTTTCATAAAAATTTAGACACCTGCAGGCATATTTTCAGCTTTTCTTTCAACTTTTCTTGGAGATGTTAATTCTTTCCATTTTGAGAGAGCTTTATTAACATCTGAAAAGGGTTTTCTAGAGACAAATTCACCATCTCCTGGACTGGCCAAGACCTTACCTTCTTCAGCAGCTAATCTACCTCTAGAAAGAGTAAATCTAGGAAGTCCTTTAACCTTTATTCCTTCAAAAACATTATAATCAATAACTGACTGCTGAGTTGAACTCATAATTGTTTTCTCAGACTTTGGATCCCAAATAATTATATCTGCGTCAGAACCCTCTCTTATTGCACCTTTTTGTGGATAAATATTAAGAATTTTTGCAATATTTGTTGAAGTTACTGAAACGAATTCATTCATGGTAAGCCTTCCTGTTTCAACACCATATGTCCATAAAACAGGCATTCTATCCTCCAAACCACCTGTGCCATTTGGAATTTTTGTAAAGTCACCAAGACCCATTCGCTTTTGTTCTGTTGTAAAAGCACAGTGATCTGTAGCTACAACTTGAAGACTTCCTGCGGCTAACCCACTCCAAAGTGAATCTTGGTGTAACTTATTTCTAAATGGGGGAGACATAACTCTTCTAGCAGCGTGATCCCAATCTTTATTTTGATACTCTCCTTCATCTAATACTAAATGTTGGATTAATGGTTCACCAAAAACTCTTTTACCATTTTGACGTGCTCTTCTTATAGCTTCATGTGCTTGCTCACAGGAAACGTGAACAATATATAAGGGAACTCCTGCCATATCTGCTAACATTATTGCTCTATTACATGCTTCTCCCTCAACGTCAGGCGGACGTGAATAAGCGTGTCCTTCTGGTCCATTATTACCTTCGGCTAAAAGTTTTGATTGAAGTGCTGCAACCACATCTCCATTTTCAGCGTGAACAAGAGGCATTGCTCCAAGCTCAGCACATCTTTGAAATGAAGCAAACATCTCATCATCATCAACCATTAAAGCACCTTTATAAGCCATGAAATGTTTAAAAGTATTAATGCCCTTGTTTTTAACAACCTCCTCCATATCATTGAAGATTTCTTCTCTCCATGAAGTTATAGCCATATGATAAGAATAATCACAAACAGCTTTAGTTGACTTATTGTGCCATCCATTTAAAGCACTCAAAAGAGATTGATCTGGTGATGGTAAACAAAAGTCAACCACCATTGTAGTTCCACCTGAAACAGCTGCTTTAGTTCCAGACTCAAAGTCATCAGCTGAAAATGTGCCCATAAAAGGCATCTCCATATGCGTATGTGGATCAATACCACCAGGCATAATATAACATCCCTTAGCGTCTAATATTTTATCACCTGATAGATTTTTACCAATTGAGGCTATCTTTCCCTTCTCTATTAAAACATCGGATTGAAAAGTTAAATCTGATGTAACAATTGTTCCACCTTTTATAACAGTACTCATTTTATTTCCTCCAGTTCTATTCAGTTATTTCTGCGGTATTAACAACAGCATGGAATAATACATCTGCTCCAGCTGTTGACCATTCTTTTGTTATTTCTTCTGCTTCATTATGTGATAATCCATCAACACACGGACACATTATCATTGCAGTTGGCGCTACCCTGTTAATCCAGCAGGCATCATGACCAGCACCTGAAACAATATTCATATGCGAGTAGCCTAAGGTTTTTGCAGCATCTCTTACTTTTTCAACACAGTCTTTGTCAAATTCAACTGGATCAAAATTTCCAACTTTTTCAATATCCATAGTTAAACCAATTTTCTCAGCTATATCTGCAGCGCCTTTTCTCATTCGGTCTTCCATATCTTGAATTACTTCTTTATTTGGATGCCTAAAATCAACTGTAAAAACGACCTTACCAGGTATTATATTTCTCGAATTGGGATATACATCTATATGACCAATCGCACCTACTGCGTGAGGCGCATGCGATAGAGCAATTTCATCAACTAGTTGCGTAATTCTAGCCATTCCAAGCCCAGCATTAACTCTTTTAGGCATTGGAGTTGATCCAGTATGAGATTCTTTTCCAACTAAAGTCACTTGTAGCCAATTTAAACCCTGTCCATGAGTAACAACGCCTATATCTACATTTTCATCCTCTAATATTGGGCCTTGCTCAATATGAAGTTCATAAAATGCATGAAGTTTTCTTTCACCTACTGGCTCTTCCCCTCTCCATCCAATTCTTTTTAATTCATCACCAAATTTTTTCCCTTCAGAATCTTCTCTATTGTAAGCCCATTCCTCAGTATGCATACTTGCAAAAACACCCGAAGATAGCATAGGTGGAGCAAATCTGGTTCCTTCTTCATTAGTCCAGTTAACAATTTCAATTGGATGCTTAGTTTTAATATCCAAATCATTTAAAGTTCTTATTATCTCTAATCCACCCAAAACACCTAAAACACCGTCATATTTTCCACCAGTTGGCTGAGTATCCAAATGACTTCCAACCATAACTGGTAATGCATTAGGATCTGTTCCTTCCCTTCTAGCAAACATATTTCCCATAGTATCTAAGCCCATTGCTAATCCTTCTTTTTCACACCAGGACTTAAAAAGCTCCCTACCTTTTGCATCATCATCCGTTAGCGTTTGCCTATTATTCCCACCTGCCACACCAGGACCTATTTTAGCCATTTCCATAATAGATTCCCACAATCTATCACCATTTACCCTAAAATTTTTACCTACTGAGCTCATTTCTATCTCCAAAATATAGTTTGTTGATTGTGATCAATTTTTACTTCTATTGTCAATTTATTAGTTTATCTTTTAATAATAGATTTACTTCACAAATAGTTCCATAAATTCATGTACTTTTGTTTTCTCTAGTTTTTCTTGATCTAAACAAAGGTCATAAATTAATTTCGATTTATCTTTATCAAAACAAGTATTTAAATTATTCCAAAATTTTTCTTCAAGTAATGGTATACCCTCTTCTCTTCTTTTCTTATGCCCAATAGGGTACTCAATTTGGATATCATCAGAACATGTACCATCATTAAAGAAAACTTGAACCGCGTTAGCTATAGATCTCTTTTCTGGGTCAAGATAATCCATTGAAAATTGGTTATCCTCTTCAATAATCATTTTGTCCCTCAATTTATCAATTAATTGATTTTCTTGATGAAAGTCGTCTTCATAATATTCTGCAATCAAATCTCCAAAAATTAGACCAACAGCCACCATATATTGAATGCAGTGATCTCTATCTGCAGCATTCGCGAGTTTGCCAACCTTTGAGATAATTCGGATTGCTGGCTCTTGAGTTCGAATAACTATTTTGTCTATAATTTCTAGTTTAGATGCCACACTTTCATGAAGCTTTATAGCTGCTTCTACAGCAGTTTGTGCATGGAACTCTGCAGGATATTGGATTTTAAATAGTATATGTTCCATTACATAACTACTATACGTTCTATTAAATTTAAATATTTGATCACTTTTCTCTTTCAGCTTTTGATCCTTATTAGTCTTATTGTAGCTAACGTCGTAAAAACCCCATTGAGGTGCTGTAAGAACACCAGGTACACCCATTTCGCCTCTTAATGCTATATCAGCTAACCTTACACCTCTCGAAGTGGCATCGCCAGCAGCCCAAGATTTTCTTGACCCTGCATTTGGAGCATGCCTGTAGGTCCTCAATGAAGAGCCATCTACCCAAGAGTGAGAAATTGCGGATAAAATTTGATCCTTGGATCCACCCATTATTTTAGCTGAAATTGCAGTAGATGCTACTCTAACTAGTAAAACGTGATCTAATCCAACTCTATTAAACGAATTTTCAATTGCTAAAACACCTTGTATTTCGTGAGCCATAATCATGAACTCTAACACTTCTCTCATACTAAATGGTTCGTACCCTTTACTTAATCTTTTTTGAGATAAGTGATCACATAAAGCTAAAATACTGCCAAGATTATCTGAGGGGTGCCCCCATTCAGCCGCCAGCCAAGTGTCATTATAATCTAGCCAACGAATAATACATCCTATATCCCATGCAGCCTTAACAGGGTCTAAAATATAATCTGTTCCTGGAACACGAGAGCCAAATGGAACTGAAGTGCCATCTACAATTGGGCCTAAATGCTTTGTACATTCTTTAAATTGAAGTGCGAGCAAGCCACATCCAATACTGTCAATTAGGCAATTTCTTGCTGTTGTGAGGGCTTCATCAGATACAACTTTATAATTAATTACATAATTTGCAATATCTTGTATCACTTCGTCGTAATCAGGACGTAAATTATAATCAACATTTAATGACATATGAAACCTTTATCTATTTTCTATACTTACAAAGTCTTTATTATTAGGCCCGGTATAATCAGCAGATGGTCTAATTATTCTGTTATTTTTTCTTTGTTCTTTTACATGAGCAGCCCAGCCTGATATTCTTGACATAACAAAAATTGGCGTAAAAAGTTTTGTTGGAATTCCCATAAAATGATATGCTGATGCATGAAAAAAATCAGCATTGCAAAATAGCTTTTTTTCTCTCCACATTACTTCTTCACACCTTACGGAAATAGGATATAGTTTATCGTCATTAATCTTATTTGCCAGCTTTTCAGACCAACCTTTAATAACATTATTTCTTGGGTCACTCACTTTATAAACTGCATGACCAAAACCCATAATTTTTTCTTTACGTGCCAGCATATCCATAAGTTTATTCTCAGCATCATCAGGATTTTCAAATGATTGTATGAGATCCATTGCAGCTTCATTAGCACCCCCATGCAATGGTCCTCTTAGAGTTCCTATAGCTGCAGTAATGCAACTATGAATATCTGACAGAGTTGATGCACATACCCTAGCTGCAAAAGTTGATGCATTAAATTCATGCTCAGCATATAATATCAAAGAAACATTCATTACCTTAGTGTAAAGACTGGATGGCTTTTCACCATGCAAAAGACTTAAAAAATGAGAGCCAATTGTATCGTCATCTGTTTCTGTATTAATCTTTTTATTTTCATGGCTGAATTTATACCAGTAGGTGATAATTGATGGAAATAACGCAAGCATTCTGTCGATTTTATCATCTTCTTGAGAAAAGTTTGCTTCAGTTTCGATGCAACCTAATATTGAGCACCCCGTTCTCATAACATCCATTGGATGGCTATTAGAAGGAATTTGCTCTAGAACCTTTTTAACTTCTTCAGGTAAATTTCTTAATTTTTTAAGTTTAGATTTATAATTATTTAGTTCTTGAAGGTTTGGTAAATGCCCTTTTAATAAAAGAAATGCAATTTCCTCAAACTCTGCATTTTCTGCTAAATCTGTAATTTCATAACCCCTGTAAGTTAATCCTGTTCCAGATTGCCCAACCGTACAAAGTTCAGTCTCTCCAGCCACCTGTCCTCTAAGACCGGCTGAATTTACAGAACTATTTTTCAAATACGCCTCCTATTTAACTTTCAGATTATATCATGTTCTTTTACGAATAATCTTTCCCTTTTCAAAACATTGCTGATTGAATCTGCAGCAACCATTTGACCAATTTCACTAGCATAAGCATTCTCAAAATCTTCTTGACTATCAAACCATTGCTCAGCGACACCGTCAAAAGCTTTTTCACCTTCATTTTCAACAAGGTTAAAACACAATTTCCTAATATTTGGTAGCTTAGCTGCTTTCGGAGAATGAGAATTTATCCACCAATCTTTGAATTGTTCGGGTGTTACGTCTTCTTTTTTTTTCAGTAGTATAATTGCTTTAAACATTTTTCTCCCTTTAATCAGGCTTAACCCTTTTTAAGGGTCTTCCTCCTATACCCAAACAAACGGCTATTAAAATTTCATCTGCTTTAGGAGCATCAGATATTGAAATTTCAGTTGCATCCATAAAATCAAAATCCCATATGTTATTCTTATTAGTCATTGGCATCACAATTAAAGAACCTGGACCACCTATTTTTTTTGTGGAAGGTATAATATCCTTACCAGAACCAACTGCAGACCTCACTGGTGCGCCAAATCTAGGATGCAATAATGCGGCAGCATGTTCAATCTCACCATCAACCCCAACAATTGCGCCTTTTCCATAACTTTCAATATCGTCTGGTTTAACTTGTAATATATCTACGCATCTTTCAGCTAAATAACCACCTATCTCTGCACCTACATCAAAAAGTGGTTCAAGGTTTTCTGTATAAGTATTTGCAAACTGATTCTTTATTACTGCAGCTCCAATAATTTTCTTAGGTGGAGTTTCAACCCTTTTATTCATCTCTTTATGTGTTTCATCAATTTGAAAAACTACTTTTCTGACATCTGTTAATTTCAACTAAATTTTCCTCCACGTTTATATGATATGCCAATTCTTAAACTATTTAATACTTAAAATATAGAGTAGTTTAAAATTTAATATTTAAAAATTAATTACTTTAATTAAAAAAAGAGTCGTAATTGCATGCAAAATTTGCATAGATTAAACAAAACAAAAACAATAATTATATTCAAAAATTTGTTTATACTTAGAATTTTACAATAGGGAGAGAAACTATGGCAAAACTTTTGATCAATAGAAGAGAGTTTTCAATAGGTGCGACAGCTTTACTGGCCTCGTTGAGTAATTTTTCATCATTTGCGGGCTCAAAAATTAAAGTTGCTGGAATATATACCGTGCCAATTCAACAAAAATGGGTAGCAAGACTTCATCTTGCCCTTGATGCCGCTTCAAAACGTGGCGAAATAGATTACGTTTATTCAGAGAGCACAGCTAATACAGATTACGTAAGGGTAATGAGAGAGTATTGTGCTCAGGGTGTCCAATTAGTGGTTGGAGAAGCTTTTGGAATAAGTAAAGAAGCTAGAAAGGTAGCAGATGATTTCCCAGAAATTGCCTTTTTAATGGGTGATCCATTTAAACCGCATGGAAATAATTTTGCTGTTTTTGATAATTACATTCATGAACCTTGCTACTTAATGGGCATAATTGCAGGCAATATGACTAAAGCAAAAAAGATCGGTATGGTCGGCGGCTATGCCATTGGAGAGGTAAACAGACTTTTCCATGCATTTATGAATGGTGCTAGATCTGTAAAACCTGATATTCAATTTAAAGTTACCTTTATAGGATCATGGTATGATCCACCTAAAGCAAAAGAAGCTGCATTTGCCCAAATTGAAGCAGGTGTTGATATTATGTATGCAGAAAGAGCTGGAGTGGTAGATGCGTGTAGAGAAAAGGGCATATTAGCTTTTGGAAATGTTAATGACATGAATAAAGAAGAAAATGGTACAGATGTGGTTGTTACATCTGCTCTTTGGCATATGGAAGGCGCTATAAATCATGCCATTAATTTGACCAAAGCGGGCAATTTTAAAGCTGAGGAATATCATAACTGGACCATGATGGCGAAAGGTGGTGCTTCATTATCTCCGTATTATGAGTTTGAAGATAAAATTCCAAGTGCAGTTAAAACTCAAGTTGCAAATTTAGCAAATGATATAGTTGCAGGAAAATTTACAGTTGAAATCATTGATGATGAACCAAAATCAACATTCTAATTAAACAACATTTTAGCCACTTTTAAAAAAAGTGGCTAAAAAATTATGAACCCTTTACTAAAAGTACAATCCATTTCCAAGAGTTTTGGAGACCTGGCTGCTAATTCAGAAATAAGCTTTGAAGTTAACAAAGGAGAAGTACTCGCAATTCTTGGAGAAAATGGAGCAGGTAAAACAACATTAATGAATATTTTATTTGGCCATTACATGCCAGATAATGGGCAAATTTATTTTAAAAATAATCCAATTAAATTTGGCAATACTCGTCACACTATTTCACTAGGAGTTGGAATGGTTCACCAGCATTTTACTCTTGCTGACAATCTTTCCGTACTTGAGAATATTATAATAGGTCAAAAATCCCTTTTCAGTTTTTCTCTATCAAAAAAAACTGCTCTGGATAAACTAAATTCTTTGATTGAAAAGTTTAGTTTACCAATTGATCCTGATGCAATGGTATCTGATTTATCAGTAAGCCAAAAACAAAGGCTCGAAATATTAAAAACTCTATACAAAGACTGTGAATTATTGATCCTTGATGAACCTACTGCAGCATTAACTCCGCAAGAAACTGAAGGACTATTCAAGACAATAAAAAATATGGTTAATCAAGGGCTGTCAGTAATTTTAATATCTCACAAACTTAATGAAGTTTTGTCAGTAAGCGATAGAATAATTGTATTGAGAAATGGTAAAAAAGTTGGTGAAAAGAAAACTGCTAATGCAGATTACAAATCAATTGCCTCAATGATAGTTGGAAAAGAAATTTCTTATCCAAAAAAAATAAAAAGTAAACCAAATAGAGAAGTTTTAAGATTAGAAATGGTTTCTTACAAATCAGATCATGATCTTGATGTAAAAATTAATAATTTAAATTTAAAATTATATGGAGGAGAAATAATTGGTATAGCTGGTGTTGCAGGAAATGGACAGCAAAGTTTAGCTAAGTTATTGACTGGTCACTTAAAACCAACTGAAGGAAAAATTTTCATTAACCAGAATGAGGTCATCGATAGTAGCCCCAAAAATTTTATGAACCAAAAAGTTGCGTATATTCCTGAAGACAGAAACAAAGATGGTCTTGTTGGTGACATGAGTATCTGGGAAAACATTATTATGACAGAAACTGACAGCATTAAAATTTTTAACCAACTAGGCTTTATAAATTCCAAAAATTCTCATGATCAGGCTTTGTCAATCTGTAAAACAAATGATGTAAGACTTCAAAAAATAGATCAGCCTGCAAGATTATTATCTGGCGGTAATGTCCAAAAATTATTAATCGGAAAATGGCTTTACAGGAAACCACAAATTATAATTGCTTGCCAACCTACGAGGGGATTAGATGAGGGTGCAATTGCAGCAGTCCATAGAATGATCTTAGATGCAAGAAAAGATGGAAATGGTGTTATTATTATTGGTGAAGACCTAGATGAACTACTCTCTTTATCAGATAAAATTTGCGTAATGTATAATGGCCATCTTTCAAAGCCACTAGATACATTAAAAACAGACAAATTGACCATTGGCATGCTAATGTCTGGAAAAGGTTTCTAAATGATAAATTTTAGACTGGAGGAACGTGAAAACAAAAGCTTAAGAAGACAAATTATATCTCCGTTTTTAGCTGTATTTGTTGCGCTTATTATATCTAGTCTTTTCATTCTTTTGGCTGGTGTAAGTCCCATTGATTCATTCAAAGAACTTTTTATAGGTTCATTTGGCTCGAGAAATGCTATTGCTGAAACTTTATCAAGGGCAACGCCAATGATTTTAACTGGTCTAGCTGCAAGTATAGCTTTTAAAGCTAGGTTTTGGAATATTGGTGCAGAGGGGCAACTTTATGCTGGCGCACTGGCAGTTACTTTTTTTGGAACAGGGTTGGTTGAGTTGCCTTCATTCATAATGATACCTTTTTTATTTTTGGTTGGAGCTTTAGCTGGAGGACTTCTCTTGCTGCCACTTGTCTTACTAAAAAACTATTATAAGGTGGATGAAGTTGTAACTACCTTGCTTACAAACTTTATTGTTGTTTTGCTAGTAAGCTATTTATTAGAAGGGCCTTGGAAAGATCCAATGTCATTAGGTTGGCCACAAGGTGCTTCAGTAATTGATCAAGGAGTTTTACCTCAAATTCTCTCAAGAACAAGGCTGCATCTAGGATTTATATTTTCAATATTCTTTGCAATTTTAATTTGGATCATTATATCAAAACATTTAATTGGTTATCAAATCAAAGCCGTTGGATTTAATCCATCTGCTGCAAACCACTCAGGGGTTCCAGTATTAAAAACAATTTTTATTGTCGCCTTGTTAAGTGGTGGCATGGCAGGTATGGCAGGTGTAACCGAAACTGCAGGTTTAAAAGGTTACTTAACTTTAGATTTATCTCCTGGATTTGGTTATGCAGGTATAGCTGTAGCTATGTTAGCTGCATTGCATCCACTTGGTGTAATTGCTTCTGGGATCTTTTTGGCATCAATATACGTAGGGGCTGATGCAATGAGCCGTTCAATGAATGTTCCAACATATTTAGCAGACGTCATAGTTGCTATTACAGTTTTATGCGTTTTAGTAAGTTTAATAATCAACCAATACAAATTTCGTTTCTTAGAGCAAAACAAATGATTTTAGAATTTTTTGAAATATTTTTTACTGCAGGATTTTGGGCCGCTACAATTAGGATTGCTTGTCCTTTGATTTTTGCAACGCTTGGTGAAGTTATTTGTGAAAGATCTGGAGTTCTTAATCTAGGTATAGAGGGTATAATGTCATTGGGAGCTATGGTTGGTTGGATGTCTGTATATTTAGGTGCAGATCTTTATTCTGGCATCTTAATAGCAGCATTAACAGGCGCTCTTTTTGGTTTACTACATGCAATATTTACTGTTTATCTAGGTGCATCACAACATGTTACTGGCATTGGCATAACTATGTTTGCTTCATCGGTAGGTTTTTTCTCATTTAAATTAATTTTGCCAAGTAGTACGACTCCTCCAAAAATTATACCTTTTGAAAAACTTGAAATTCCATTTCTCTCAGAAATACCCTTTTTAGGTGAAGCCCTTTTTCAACATACACCTTTTACTTATCTAGCTTTTTTTAGTGTAATTATTATTTTTTGGCTTTTAAACTCAACGCCTTTTGGACTTTCAATTAAAATGGCAGGTGAAAACCCTATGGCACTGGAAGCACAAGGTATTGATGTATTATTAGTCAGAACAGTATCAGTTATTTTAGGAAGTTCCTTGATGGCAATTGGAGGAGCTTATTTAACAATGTCTGCATTTGATGCATTTTATTTTGGAATGATTAATGGACGTGGATGGATTGCTATAGCTTTAGTTATATTTGCAGCATGGAAACCAGAAAGGGCTTTACTAGGAGCACTTTTATTTGCAGGATTAGACGCTTATCAAGTGCGGGCCCAACAACTTGCAGGAGCATTTATTCCTTATCAATTTTTTTTAATGCTTCCTTTTTTCTTAAGTATTGTAGCAATGATAATCGCTTCAAAACGAACACGATATCCTAAGGCTTTGTTAATCCCTTTTCGAAGAGGCGAGCGTCACTAGAGGAGATAGAAATGAAAGACCTAATTGTTAGAAATTGTAATCTTGGGAATGATGATCAAACTTGCATATACATTAAAAAAGGCATCATTCAGGATATAGATCCAAAAATACCAGAATTAGGATGTCCCGAGATAAATGCTAATAACAATTTTGTATCATCTCCATTTGTTGACAGTCATTTTCATATGGATGCTACTTTGAGTTATGGGCTGCCTAGAGTAAATGAATCAGGAACTCTTCTTGAGGGCATTCAACTCTGGGGCGAACTAAAGCCAAGCCTTACTAAAGATGCTATTAAACAAAGAGCACTCGATCTATGTAAATGGTCTATTGCAAGAGGTACTCTTTTTATAAGGTCTCACGTTGATGTTTCAGGAGACAGTTTATTAGCAGTAGAAGCACTCTTAGAAATAAAGGAGGAAATGAAGGATTACATTGACCTTCAACTTGTAGCATTTCCTCAAGATGGTGTTTTAAGATCAAATTGTTTAGAAAACCTAAAAAAGTCTTTAGATATGGGTGTAGATGTTGTTGGAGGGATACCACATTTTGAGAGAACAATGGCAGATGGTGCTGAATCAATAAAAATTTTATGTGAATTAGCCGAGCAAAGAGGGTTACTTGTAGACATGCATTGTGATGAAAGCGATGATCCTCTTTCAAGGCATATTGAAACTCTTACTTATCATACTAATAGGCTAGGAATGCATGGTAGGGTAGCTGGATCACACTTAACATCAATGCACTCTATGGATAATTATTATTTTTCAAAGCTGATAGGATTAATGGTGGAAGCAGAAATGAATATTGTACCTAATCCTTTAATAAATATTACCATTCAAGGCAAGCATGATACTTATCCAAAAAGAAGAGGCATGACAAGAGTTCCAGAACAAATCAAAGCAGGCTTAAATGTAGCTTTTGGACATGACTGCGTTTTGGATCCATGGTATCCATTAGGCTCACACGACATGCTAGAAGTTGCACACATGGCATTACATGTGGCTCATTTAACAGGGCAAAATGAAATGAAATCTTGTTTTGACTCAGTTACATCAACATCAGCACAAGTTCTCCATCTAGATAAATATGGTCTCAAGAAAGGATGCAATGGGGATTTAGTTATACTCCAGTGCAATAATAAAATTGAAGCCTTAAGATTAAAACCAACAAGGTTATTTGTTATTAAAAAAGGTAATATCATAAGCTCAGCTGAGCCAACAGAATATCAATTAAAAATAAATGAAAAATTAGAAACTACTGATTTAATTTTCCGTAATTAAGTCAATGGGGTTTCAATTAACCTATGATATTTGGAAGTATCCATCATTTAAAAAATTATTCTTTGCAGGTTTTTTAACAAGTATTTCTAGATGGTTTGAATTCCTTACCTTTTCAATTATAAGTTGGGAACTAACAGGCAATGCAGCCATTGTTGGTTATATAATGACTGCTAGATTCGTTGCTTTAGCTATAACTGGAATTTTTTTTAGTGTTAATGGAAGACTTTACTCTGGCCAGAAGATTATGATTTTATTTACTGGGGGTTGCGGTATTTTTTGCAGTCTTGTTTTTATTAGCTTCTATTTAAATGCAAATATACAACTTGTTGGATTATTTATTATATCTTCATTAAGTGGCTCACTATGGAGTGTTGATTTTTCTTTTAGAAGAAGAATGTTAGGTGATTCTTTACCAGAATATTTAATTCCAACTGGAGTTTCAATCGATGTTTTATCAACGCATGCTACAAGATTAATTGGACCATTTTTAGGTGGAATTATACTTACTTATTTTTACTCTCAATTTATTTTTTTATTTTTATCTTTTTTATATTTCCTCTCAACATACCTTATTTTTTACGAGAAAGACCATAACAAAAATTCCAAAAAAATAAACTCATATTTAGGATCTCTTAAGGATGTTCTATTCGAAATTTCAAAAAAACCAAATCTTATAAATGTAATCTCTTTGACACCATTATTTAATATTTTTGGCCTTCCATTTCTTTCTTTAATTGGAATTCTTATAATAGAAAAGTTTTCATTTAATGCTTTTGATGTTGGATTAATTGTATCACTTGAAGGTCTAGGAGCTCTAATTGGAGGAATAGTTATTTCAGCATTTCCCCCCAAAAATAAGTTAGTTCCCTTTTGTGTTTCTTTACTCTTATTATTTGTTTTTATATGTTTTATATCTCTTAATAACAACTCACTATTATTAATATTTCTTTTATTTTTCGCAGGTTTTGTAACATCAACTTACTCAGCATTACAAAGCAGTATAGTCTATCTTTCTACAACACCTAAGTTGAGATCTTCCACATTTAGCTTTCTTACAATAGCAATAGGAAGTGGCGCATTAGGATCTTTCAATATTGCTTTCATGGCTAATTTTTACACCACTGAGTATTTAACTTTAATCATGGGATTAGAGGGAATTGTTTTTTTTCTCCTTTTGGTAGTATCTTTAAATATGAAATTTAAGTTTTTTCGTAAAATTTAGTTTTCATATTAGTAGATATTATTTTAAACTATCAATAAAGTTTGGAGAATTGCGTGATAGAATTTTTAATTATTTGGTTCTTGGGAAATGATATCATAGACAGTGGCTTAAGATATACCACTGCAGAAGAATGTTTTGCTCAGGCTCAAAATACAGGATCAGATTTAACTGCAATTAATATTTCACCACCTCAATTTACATGCATTCCTATGGCGAAAGGAAAAGAATTTAAAGTTTATAGGAATGGTTCAAATTCTAGATTCCCATTTTAAGATTTAAGATACAAGATGAAAAAAAGCATTTTACTAATAGCAATTTTTATAATTTTACAAAATAATAATTTGCGTTCAGAAAATTGTATTTTGAATAGTGGCTCTGCAAATGACATAAATAAATATAATCAATGCATTGCCAATCAAATGCAAATGGCTAGGAACCAAAATCGTATGGAATTAGAGTATCTTAGAAATGAAATAATTAAATTAAAAGAAGAAAATTTTGTTTTAAAACAGAAGCTTGATCAAATTAAAGATACTCTAAAAAACATATTTTTAAATTTATAATTTTACCAGCATTTGAATGTTGCTTCAGCCATCCCTTCCGAGGATGAAAAAGTAATAAGTTGGGCTCTATTTCCATTCAAACATTTTTTAGTAACTGCATTTTTTATTTCATCAGGGGGCAAGATAAGATTTTCTTTTAAATCTAGTTGCCATTGGGCAATTATAGTTTTTTCGTCAACTACACTAATATTTAACTCATTAAAATTTTCTTGAACTACATCTGAACTTTCAGCGTTATTATTTTCCTCACTATTTTGTTTTATTTCATCACTGCTTTCAGTCTTAGCCTCTGCTTGAATTTCTGCGTTAATTTGCTCCTCAACAGACATAGTGTTAAGCTTAAGCGGGGGACCAACTTTAGCGACTAGTTTTGATAATGGATAAGGATTATAGAATGGTCCAATGCAACCTGCCATTAAAAAACATGTTAGTATTAAAATTGTGCGTTTAAAAGTTAGCATTATAACTCTCGAAAATTTTATTCTTATACTTATAATATAATTTTAGCTTTTTGAAATAAATAATATTTTTTTTTAATAATTAATAAAAATTTGAATATGAAAGTTACAAGAGTTCACATTTAAAAGCCAAAGGCAATTTTTTCAACTAAACTAAAACTAATTTAATTTTTCTTTCAATAGTTGATTTACTAATTTGGGATTAGCTTTACCTGAACTCTCCTTCATAACCTGACCAACAAAAAAACCAAATAATTGTTCTTTACCATTTTTATATTCATCAACTTTATCTAAATTATTTGAAATCACTCTTTCGATCATTGGTATTAAATCATCAGAACTTGAGATTTGTTTCAGACCTTTTTCATCTATTACTTTAGAGGGATTTTTCTTAGTTTCAAACATTTCAGCAAAGACATCTTTTGCAATCCTGCCTGAAATTGTTCCATCTGAAATAAAATCTACTAACTCACCAAGCTGCTCTGGGCTTATTGGACTGTCTTCAATTTTTAAATTATTTTTGTTCAATGAACCAAATAATTCAGTAGTCAACCAATTTGAAACAAGTTTCCCATCCCGGCCTTTTGAGGCTAAAAAAAAGTAGTCAGATATTTCTTTTTCTTCACTTATCACTGAGGCATCATATTCTGAAACACCGTAATTATCGACTAAATTTTTTCTTATTTGATCTGGTAAGGAAGGTAGAGATTTTTTTATATCATTAATATATTCATCAGTTAATACAAGGGGTATCAAGTCTGGATCTGGAAAGTATCTGTAATCATGGGCATTTTCTTTGCTTCTCATGGGCCTGGTTTCAGATTTTACAGCATCAAACAGACGTGTCTCCTGAATAATTTCATTACCATTTTCTATTTCTTCAACTTGCCTATTTGCTTCTGTAGTAATTGCCTGCATAACAAAACGTACTGAATTTAAATTCTTAATTTCACATCTTATTCCTAATGGGTCCCCGTCTTTTTTTACTGACACATTGACATCACATCGAAGTGATCCTTGCTCCATATTACCATCGCAAGTTCCAAGATATCTTAAAATTGATCGAATTTTTTTTATATACGCGCCAGCTTCTTCTGGTGAAGAAATATCAGGCTTGCTAACAATTTCCATCAAAGCAACTCCTGACCTATTAAGATCTATATATGATTTACTTGGGTGCTGATCGTGGAGCGATTTACCTGCATCTTGTTCAAGATGAATTCTTTCAATTCCTATTTTTTTAGTTGCTCCATCTGGAAAATTGATTTCGACTGTTCCTTCTCCAACTATAGGATCCGAGTACTGTGAAATTTGATAACCTTGTGGAAGGTCAGCATAAAAGTAATTCTTTCTATCAAAAACACTAAATTTATTTATTTTTGCGTTTAATCCCAAACCAGACTTTATAGCTTGCTTAATACAAAACTCATTAATAACAGGCAACATTCCAGGCATAGCTGCGTCTACCAGGCTTACATTTTCATTTGGCTTTGAACCAAAATTTGTTGAAGAACCAGAAAATAATTTAGATTGAGAATTCACTTGAGCATGAACTTCTAGACCAACAACGATCTCGTAATCATCTTTTTCTCCGTGAATTAAAAATTTTTCCATAATGTTAATCTTTCTATAAATTCAATTTAGGAATGGAAACTTAGCTTGATCCTCAATATTTGAAGCAACTTTTAAAACATTTTCTTCATCAAATTGTTTTCCAATAATTTGTAAACCTAGAGGGAGACCATTGGTCGATAGCCCAGATGGTACACTCATCGCTGGAAGACCCGCAAGACTTGCAGGAACTGTAAAAACATCATTCATATACATACTAATTGGATCTTGTTGAGAACCAACTTCAAATGCAGCACTTGGTGTGGTTGGTGTAAGAATTACGTCAACATCTTTAAAAACTTTATTAAAATCTTGAATAATGAGGTTTCTTACTCTTTGTGCTTTTCTATAGTAAGCATCATAGTAACCTGCTGATAGAACATATGTTCCAATCAGTATACGTCTTTTTACCTCATTACCAAAGCCATCAGCACGAGTATTGGCATATAAATCATCAAGATGATTTTGAGAATTCCTGTAGCCATATTTTACACCATCATAACGAGCTAAGTTTGAGGAAGCTTCTGCTGGAGCAATTACATAATATGTTGGTAGAGCATACTTTGTATGTGGCAACGAAACTTCAATAATATCTGCTCCTCTATCTTTAAGCCAACCGTATCCTGTCTCCCAAAGATTAATAATTTCTGATGACATTCCAGAAATCTGGTACTCTTTTGGGATACCAACCTTTAAATTTTTTAAATTAAAATTGCCACAAGCTTTGAGAAAATCAGGAGTATTTTTATTTGCTGAAGTTGAATCCTTTGGATCAAAACCTGACATTACATTAAGCATTAATGCAGAATCATTCACGGTCTTTGTGATTGGACCAGCTTGATCTAACGAAGATGCAAAAGCAATTATCCCCCATCGAGAGCACCTGCCATATGTTGGCTTAATACCTGTTACCCCACAAAAAGCTGCTGGTTGCCTTATTGACCCACCTGTATCAGTTCCTGTGGCTGCAAGTGCCGCGCCTGCGGAGACAACGGCTGCTGATCCTCCGGAAGATCCACCAGGAGAAAGATTTTTATTAATTACTTTAGACCAGGGATTTATAACTTCTCCAAAAAAAGAAGTTTCATTTGAAGATCCCATTGCAAACTCATCACATCCGACCTTCCCAAGCATTATTGCGCCCGCGTCCCATAGGTTTTGAGTAACGGTTGACTCATAATTTGGAATGAAATTACCTAAAATCTTAGAGCTGGCTGTTGTTAATGTTCCCTCAGTACAGAAAAGGTCCTTTATAGCTATAGGAATTCCATCTAGTATTTTATCTTCACCACTATCAATTCTAGACTGAGATGTTTTAGCCATTTCAAGTGCTTTTTCTTTTGTAAAAGTATTATAAAAATTTAATTTTTTGTTACTTTCTGATGCTGAAATAAACGCATCAGTAACTTCTAAGGCACTGTATTCTCTTTTTTTTAAACCTTCTTTGATTTGAAGGATGGTTTTACTAACTATCTCACTCATTCTATGACCTTTGGAACGACAAAGAAACCACCCTCTTTTTCAGGGGCATTATTTAAAATTTTATCAGAATAACCACCATCTGTAACCTTGTCTTCTCGAAGTGGAAGCTTTTGCCCAGTTACGTTTGCAACAGGCTCAATTCCTGAAGTTTCAACTTCACTTAATGAATCAATCCATCCCATTACAGCTTCTAACTCTTTAGAAATTTTTTCAAGCTGATTATTATCAATTTTAATTCTTGCTAAATTTGATACTTTAGAAACTGTATCTTTATCTATTGGCATGTTATATAACCTTTAACTCGTTAAATGAATTTTGTTAACAATTGAAATGACAATCTACAATCATGTAAATTTTTTTTCTAAAATCGTCAATAATAAGATCATTTGTTTGGACCTTGGAGATAAAAATATAGGAGTTGCAATAAGTGATCAAGGTCTTAAATTTGCAAATCCATTAAAAGTTATAAAAAGAAAAAATTTTAGAACTACAGTCGAAAAACTAACCTCAATTATTGAATTAGAAAATATAGGGGGAGTTGTAATTGGTTGGCCGTTAAATATTGATGGTACTCAGGGTCCGAGATGTGACTCTACAAGAGATTTTGCTCACGCTTTCTTAAGGAAGTATAAAATACCTATTTGTTTTCATGATGAGAGGCTATCATCTATTGCAGCTGATAACCTACTCAAAGAAACAAATCTAAAACGAAAACAAAAAGAAAAAAAACTAGATGCAGTGGCAGCAAGTTGGATACTCCAGTCACTTTTAGATGTATACAACAACAAAAATCTTGAGGTTTTAAATGGATAATTTCAATTATTATTTTGATAATATTCATTTATTAGGCATTCAAGGAATGAATAAAAAAACTATTCAATCAATTTTAGAAAGAGCGCAATACTTTAATCAAAAAAAGAAAAATAGAAAAAATAAAATTTTGAAAGACAACCTTGTAATAAATTTATTTTTTGAAAATTCAACCAGAACAAAAGCATCATTTGAAATTGCTGCAAAGTCTATGTCAGCAGATATTTTGAATATTTCAGTATCATCTTCTTCAATTAAAAAAGGAGAAACTCTAATAGATACAGCTGCTACATTAAACGCTATGCATCCTGATTTTTTAATTTTAAGGCATCCAAATTCTGGTGCTGCAGAAATGCTTTCTAAGCATGTAGAATGTAGCATTATAAATGCAGGTGATGGGAGGCATGAACATCCAACTCAAGCTCTTTTAGACGCTGCAGTAATTAAAGAAGAAGGTATTAATCTTGAAGGATTAAAAATCGCTATTTGCGGAGATATACTAAATAGTAGAGTTGCTCGATCAAATATATATTTATTAACAACAATGGGAGCGCAAGTAAGCGTGATTGGGCCTCCAACACTAATTCCTAAAGATATTGAAAGGATGGGCGTAAAAGTATTTTTTGATCTTGATTCTGGATTGAAATCATCTGACATTATTATGATTTTAAGATTACAAAACGAAAGAATGGACGGCTCAGAAACCCCAAGTAAAAGAGAGTATTATAGTTTTTTTGGTATTAATGAAAATAATTTAAAGTTAGCAAAAAAAAATGCTCTGGTGATGCATCCAGGACCTATGAATAGAGGGGTAGAAATAGCCTCCTTATTGGCTGATAATAATGAAATTAGCCTTGTAAAAAAACAGGTTGAAATGGGTGTTTCAGTCAGAATAGCTTGCTTAGAAATGTTGAAATTATCAAGAAATAAATTGTTAAAATGAAGAAAACTTTATTTCAAAATATAAGGATTATAGATGGCAACCTTAATATTGATAGTAATAAAGATTTGCTCATTAATGAAAATTCAATTTTAGAAATCTCTGAACCTTTTTCAATCAAAAACCCAGACTATGAATTAATCAAAACTTCAGAAGCATCATTTATCATACCGGGTATAATTGACTTAAGAGTTGAAAGTAGAGATCCAGGTTTATCACATACGGATAATTTAGAAACATTACTTAAATCAGCCGCCAAAAGTGGCGTAACAACAATGGCATGCCTCCCTAATACTAAGCCAGTGATTGATGATCCTTCTATGGTTGAGAGTTTATCATTAAGAGCTCAAAATTTTAATCTAACTAAGCTATTAATTTATGGAGCCGCAAGTATTGGTTTGAATGATGAAAAAATGTCAGAACTTGGGCTTTTAAAACAAGCTGGTGTAGTTGGTTTTACAAATGCAAATAAACCCATTTACAATCCACTGCTTATGAAAAGAATATTGTCTTACTCCACTATGTTAGATTTACCTGTTATTCAGCACGCCGATATTCCAGAACTCTCAATGGATACGGAAGCGACTGAAAGTGAAAACTCAACTAGATTAGGCCTGAGAGGGGTCCCATCAATTACTGAAGCTATGCTAATTGAAAGAGATCTCCATTTAGTAAAGCTAACAAATAGCAGGTATCATGTATCTCATGTTTCTACAAAAGAAGGCTTACAAGCAATTGAAAGAGCAAAAAACGATGGATTAAAAGTTACTTGTGATACCTCTCCACCCTATTTTATATTGAATGATTTATCACTATCAAATTATGATACAAGGTATAAATTATCACCTCCTTTAAGATCAGATGAAGATAGGAAATTTGTGGAACAATCGCTAAAGAATGGAATAATTGATGCAATCAGTTCAGACCATTCACCTCAAAATAGAGACAGCAAGTTACTACCTTTTGCTCAAGCAAAACCAGGAAGCCTTGGTTTAGAGACACTATTTTCAACCACTCTTTCTCTTGTTAATTCGGATAAATTACCAATTGAAAAGGCCATTCATTTAATAACCTCTGGGCCAGCCAAAGTATTAAACCTTAATTTAGGAACAATTTCAAAAGGTAGGCCTGCAGACTTAACAGTTATTGATCCTGATAAAAGCTGGATAGTAAAAGGGGAAAGTATGAATTCACTATCATCTAATACCTGTTTTGAAAAAATGCCAATGCAGGGGATAATTTTATCTTGTTGGAAAAACGGTAGAAAAATTTTTTAATAGCTATGAACATTTTTACTGAGATACTAATTTTATTTTCAATTTCCTATTTTATTGGATCCATACCATTCGGTTTAATTTTAACTAATTGGTGGGGATACGGAGATATAAGGAAGATTGGAAGTGGAAATATTGGAGCCACAAACGCATTAAGAACTGGTAATAAAATCTTAGCTTTATTAGTACTATTACTTGATGCTTTTAAAAGTCTATTTTTAATTATTTTATTCAAGTATTTTGAATTAACTAATGATAATGCAACATACTTATTTATTCTTCTTTCTGGTTCTATTATTGGTCACTGCTTTCCAATTTGGTTAAAATTTAAGGGAGGCAAAGGCATTGCCACTATGCTAGGTGGGTTAATTGGAATAAATTTTTCCATAGGTTTTTTAGTTTGTTTAATTTGGGTAATAATTGCTTTTATAACTAGACGGTCATCCCTATCATCTATTTTGTCTATTTCTTTCTTACCAATTATATCATTTATTTTTTATGGTCATATGGAATTTCTTCTTTCCTGTTTTTTACTAGGCATTGTTTGTTTTAGACATAAGGAAAATATTTTTAGACTGGTTAAAGGAAAAGAACCAAAAATATTTGAAAATTAATTTTTATTTATTGACTAAACAAAACGAAAATGCCAATTCATTGAAAATTATGAAAATTTATTTTTGAAAGATTTTTAATGAAGTTAGTACTCGTTGAATCACCAGCAAAAGCAAAAACCATTAATAAATACCTAGGACCTGATTTTGATGTTATGGCAACAATTGGCCATATAAGAAACTTGCCTAACAAAAATGGCGTAAATCCTGATAACAATTTTCAAATGGAATGGGAACTAATTGATAGAGGTAATAAATTTTTAAAAGACATAAAAGCATCTCTTAAATCAGCAAATAAATTAATTCTTGCAACAGACCCTGATAGAGAAGGTGAAGCTATATCTTGGCATGTATTAGAGTTATTAAATGATAAAAAAATTAAACTTGATATCCCAGTAGAACGAGTTGTTTTTCACGAAATTACAAAAAACTCTGTATTGGAGGCAATAAATAATCCTAGAACACTTGATCAAGAATTAATTAATGCAAGTTTAGCCAGAAATGCTTTGGATTACTTAATAGGCTTCAAACTCTCACCTGTACTATGGCAAAAATTACCTGGAGCCAAGTCCGCAGGAAGAGTTCAATCAGTTGCTCTAAGATTAATTTGTGAAAGAGAGTTTGAAATTCAATCTTTTGTTCCAGAAGAGTACTGGACTGTTGAAAGTAATTTAAAAAATAATGCTGAAGAGAGTTTTCAATCACGACTAGTTTCTCTTAAAGGAAAAAAATTAGATAAATTAAGCTTAAAGAGTGAAACTGACGCAATTGAAGCAATAAGATGTATTGAAAATTCAGATTTAGTTGTAAAAAATAACGAAGAGAAAAAAGAATTTAGAAATCCAAAGCCGCCCTTTACAACGTCTACACTACAACAAGAGGCAAGTAGAAAACTAAACTTTTCAGCATCTAGAACGATGAAAGCAGCTCAAAAACTCTATGAAGGACTTAATGTGGGTTCTGAAACCACTGGACTTATAACTTACATGCGCACAGATAGTGTCCAATTATCTAAAGAAAGTGTGAATGAAATTCGAAAAAAGATAGTTTTAGATTATGGAAACAAATATTGCCCTGAAAAATTAAAAGTTTATAAATCTAAGGTTGCTAATGCACAAGAAGCACACGAAGCCATAAGACCAACATCAGTAAATAGAAATCCTAAAGAAATAAAATCTTTCCTAAGTGAAGACTGCTTTAAATTATACGATTTAATCTGGAAAAGAACAGTTTCATCACAGATGTCTTCGGCTATACTAAATAAAACTATTATTGATATTGAAAGTGCTAATACTTCTGACATACAAAATCATGTTCTACTAAGAGCTAATGGTTCAAGGGTCGCTTTTGATGGTTTTCTTAAAGTCTATAATGAAGGCGTAGATGAAAAAAATGAAAATGAAATCGAAGATAACTTGTTACCAAAAGTCTCTATTGGAGAGAAACTTGATGTTATTAAGAATATAAAGGATCAACATTTCACTCAACCACTGCCACGATACACTGATGCAAGTCTTATAAAAAAACTTGAAGAATTAGGTATAGGAAGACCGTCAACATATGCAAGTATATTAGAGAAACTACAAAATAGAGGCTATGTTTTCAAAGAGGGTTCTAGATATTTTGCAGATGACAGAGGGAGAATTGTAACTAGTTTTTTAGAAAATTATTTTGAGCAATATGTTGAATACTCATTTACTGCTGAACTGGAGAAAAAACTAGATTTAGTATCTGAAGGAAAATTAGATTGGAGAAAATTACTTGAAGAATTTTGGGAAAATTTTAAGATTGCTATTAATAACACAACTGAAATACAGCGAACTGAAGTAATTGAAAAAATAGATTTAGCTCTAGAAAACCATTTTTTTAATCAAAATGAAAATGGTACTATAAATAGGGAATGCCCGACATGCTCAAATGGAAAGTTATCACTTAAGATTGGAAAATTTGGTTCGTTTATAGCTTGCTCCAATTATCCAGATTGTAAATACTCAAGGAAATTATCCGAACAGAATACCGATGAAAATGAAATGGGATTTGATGGGGAAAAATCTTTTGGTATTGATCAAACTACAAATGAAGAGGTTCTTTTAAAAAAAGGGCCTTACGGTATTTATTTACAGCTTGGCAATGACAAAAAACCCAAAAGGACCAGTATACCCAAACTTATAAAAGTTGAAGACCTTAACTTAGAAACAGCTTTATCACTGTTAAGTTTACCAAGAGATCTCGGTAAACCGCCTGGAGAAGATAAATCAATTTATGCTGGGATTGGAAGATTTGGTCCCTATTTACGATTTGGCACAACTTATGTCTCTCTTCCACATGATCATACAGTGCTTACAATTGGATTGAACCATGCTAATGATTTAATGCAAGAAAAATTGAGTAAATCCCCTCCCATTATTAATCTTGGAGAACATCCTGATGGAGGTCCAATTGAAATTAAATCTGGTCGCTTTGGTTCCTATGCACAGTATAAAAAATTGCGCGCTAGCATACCCAAGAAACAAAATTTAGATGATTTTACACTTGAGATGGGAATTGAGTTAATTAATGAAAAAGGCAAAGAACCTAAAACCAGAACTTCTCGATCAAAAAAATAGAAAAACCAATATATTCGACTTGACTATTATTAGAATATATAAGATATAAACTCCAATTGGAGTTACTTATGGCAAAACCTGCAACAATACAAATTAAACTTGTTTCTACTGCTGATACAGGTTTTTATTATGTAACAAAAAAAAATCCTCGTACAAAACCAGAAAAATTAGAGTTTAAAAAATACGACCCTAAAGCTCGTAAACATGTAATTTTTAAAGAAGCAAAGATTAAATAAATAATGAAAAATACCAATATCAATCTTGGTATTGATTTGGGTGGAACAAAAATTGAAATTGCTGCTTTAGACTTTAGTACAAACAATATTATATACAGGAAAAGAATTCCCACACCTCAAAATGTTTATAAAGAAACACTTCAGGCTATATCTGATCTTATATTTGAAACTGAGCAAAAACTGGGTTTAGAGTGCCAAGTTGGTATTGGTATTCCGGGTTCAATATCTTCATTGTCTTACAAAGTGAGAAATGCAAATTCAATTTGGTTAAATGATAAACCATTATTGAATGACTTATCAAAAATTCTAAGGAAAAGTATAAAAATTGAAAATGATGCTAATTGCTTTACTATTTCTGAAGCCACAGATGGGGCTGGAGCAAATTACAATTCTGTTTTTGGAGTTATTTTAGGTACTGGTGTTGGAAGTGGCATTGTCATAAATCAACAAATAGTAAAAGGATCTAATGGTCTAGCTGGCGAATGGGGGCACAATCCCCTACCTTGGAAAACAAAATCAGAAAAAGGATCAAGAGATTGCTGGTGTGGCAAAACAGATTGTATTGAAAAATATATTTCCGGTCCATCAATTGAAAAAGAGTATTTAAACATATTTGGTAAAACAAAGCCGTTGAAAATTATAGTTGATAATAGCCTTAAAGGGGATGAAAATTGTTCTTTGCTAATGGATCAATTTATAAGTAGAGTTGCAAGATGTTTTGCATCAGTTATCAATTTTCTTGACCCTGATGTAATTGTAATTGGTGGAGGTTTATCAAATATAGAAAGAATTTATACTGATGTACCAAAAATTTGGAGCAAATGGATTTTTTCTGGAAGAGCAGAAACAAAAATTTTAAAAGCGATGCACGGTGACTCAAGTGGTGTACGTGGAGCTGCTTGGCTCAATAAAAATTAACATGTATTTTTATTTACAGATGAAATCTTTTTCAAATTTGAAATAATTGAAAAGTCCCCGTAATCTATAATATACTCTAATATAACACCATTTTCTTGTAATTTAGCTGATACAGTATATTCAGGTCGATCTAAATCTAGTGTTGGTTTGTAATAAGCTAAATATACTGGCCAATAATAATCTTGAATAAGAATACTATTGAAATCACTATTTTTTTTAGGCGTTAAAGGGCCAATAATAGCTGAAACCACGTTATAAGTGTCTTGTAACTCAGATCCTAAAAATATATTTGAATTATAAACTTTCTTATTTTGTTTAGCAGCAGTGATTATATTTTTTAGTTGCATAATAGGAAATTCAATTTTTTCATCTAGTATAATTTGATACTCTTTATCTGAAATATAAACAGCAATATTATCTTGAATATTTCTAGAGATGTTTGCAAAACCAAAAAAATTACTTGTATTTTGATCATTAATTTTTTCTGTTAGATCAAATTGATATGATTTACCTGAAAAAGTTTCAAATGTTGCCCACTTTGAAATTAGTTTACTTTCAACATTATCTTGTAATTGAAAATTCACCATAAGGTCTTCCTCAGAATCCCAACCACTACATTCTTCTTTTAAAGTATAAATTGATTTACCTTCAATACCGTAAATTCCAGAACTTTGTGTACTTTCATATAATGAGAGTATATATTCAGCCTTGTGGGCTTCTATAGCTAGACAGTTAAGAGAAAAAGAAAATAAAAATAGTAAAAAAAACCTAATCATCACTTTTAAAAAAAATTACCCACTTTATTATAAGTTAATGGAAAAAGTTATTATTTCAAATAATGAATTAATTAATAATTTAAGGCTAATCGAAAATGAAGATTATATTGCAATAGACACAGAGTTTATTCGCGACACTACATATTTTTCCAAACTTTGCTTGATACAAGTTGCCTCCAAAAAACACAATTTTATTATTGACCCGTTAGCTGCAGGTCTTGATATATCATTATTTTGGAATGTCTTGAAAAATAATTCAATCCTTAAAATATTTCATTCTGGTAGACAGGATTTAGAAATATTTTACAATATTTTCGGTAAATTACCGTCTCCTATTTATGATACACAAATAGCTGCAATGGTATGTGGTTATGGAGACCAAATAAGTTATGAACATTTAGTTTTTGATTTGTTAGGAATAAAAATAGATAAGTCTTCACGAGTATCCAATTGGTCGTACAGACCATTATCAAATAAGCAAATTTCTTATGCATTATCAGATGTAACGCATTTAGTTAATTTATACGAAATTCTTGAAAAAAAAATATCAGCAAACAACAGAGAAAATTGGATTGAAGAAGACATTACTAATCTTTCTAATATTGAAAATTACAAACTTAAACCAGATGAAGCTTGGAAAAAAATAAAATTTAAGTCATTCAAAGGTGAAAGTATGAATAGATTAAAACATTTAGCTGAGTGGAGAGAGAATCTATCAATCAATAGAAACGTGACAAAAAATAAAATTGCCAGGGATGAAGTGCTGATAGAAATTGCTTCAAATGACCCAAAAAATATAAATGATTTTAAAAGAATTAGAGGTTTAAAATTAGATAACAATAAAAAGACTATAGATGAAATTTTACTGATTTTAGAAAAAGCCCGAGAAATTCCAAAAGAACTATGGCCAGTCAAAGACATACCAAAGAAAAATAAAATAAATCAACCAGCTGTTTTGGAATTATTAAAAGTTCTTTTAAAGCATGTATCAGAAGAAAATAAAGTAGCTCCAAAACTTATTGCAAAACAAATAGATCTTGAGATTATTGCATCTGGTGAAAAGAATAATTTAAAATTATTCCAAGGATGGAGGTATGAAATTTTTGGAATGCTTGTCGAGAATATGATTGAAGGCAAAATAGCGATAAAAATCCAAAATGGAAAATTATTAATTTTAAAAAATATTTAATCTTATAATTTAGAGGTACTTTATTGCCTCCTTTATTATATTTTTTGATATAGCTTTTTTATTCTGCAACGCTAAATTATCAACCCTGTCCACTATTTTAATTATCGATGAGTATGATCTTTCAATTCTTTTGGAAATATATTCAATCTGTTCGCTATCTAGAGACAATTGCCTGTCTGCAAATTGCTTAATAAGTATTTTTTTTATTAAAAAATCATCAGGTAATTTAATTTCTATATTTGTAAAAGAAGCAAATCTAGAAATTAAATCCTTAGTTTTCCATTTAAGTTTTAAAGGATCCGAATTACAGGTTATCAATAAGGATAAACTAGTAGATTTAATTTCATTTATAAATTCAAATAATAAATTTTCGGGCCAGTTTTTATTTGGTGAAACATCCTCAAAAATTAAGTTTCTATCGAAGCCACTTAAATAATCAAAACTCAAATCACTTATATCATTGAAAATAATAGCATTTGATTTTTCCATCCATACTTTTGAAATATGGGTTTTACCAGATCCTGTTGGGCCATATATACAAAAAATATTATTATTTATTGAAGTTTTTGGCCATCCATAGATAAAATTTATAGCAACTTCATTACATGTACTTCTGTACAAGTTTTTGACACTATGATCATCTTTATGTCCAAAATTTAATGTTTTCTGTTTCAAATTAATTAGTTTTTATAATTTATCAGAATTTAATATCAGTTTTTCTTTTGGGCCAGAAAAAGGTAGTTTATTTTCAAAAACTATTGAAATAAATCTATTCAATCCACCTTCAACTGTGACTGTAACAAATGCACCCTCATTAGTAAGTTTCTGCGTAGTAATCTTCTTAATTCCTGGCAAAGAGTTTAATTTATTCAAAGCTTTGACCCAGTTTTTAATTTTATCAACAGAAATAAATATTTGAACATCATCAGTATTATTACCCATTAGAATATTTGCTTTTTTCCAATTTTCTTCTAGGTGGAAAATTACTTCATCTAGTAATAAACTTATTTGATCTGATAAATTTTCAATATTTATAAAAGTGTATTTTTTAAAAAAAGAATTTAATTTTACACCATTCTTGTTATGTATAAATGCTATAACTGAAATTTTATGAGGATTTTTTATTTCATTATTAGAGTTCAACCAATTTTTATAATTCTCATTATCAAAATTTGTAATTTTTTCCAATTCAAAAATAATATTTAATGCTCTTGAAGCACCAGATCTTTCAATTACTCTAGAAATAGATTTTTGATCACCATTATATGCTAGATTTGCATCAATACTTCTTAAAACACCAATTTTATCTTTTGGATAAATCAAATTAGTTAAACCATCATGTGATTTAATTTTTTCTTCTACTATTTTTTTAAGTGGGTTAGGATCTTTCCAAAGCCTTAAACCAAATTCATTTTTCCAAACTGGCAAAACAATAATCTCACTAGAATGTAACTCTGACCATGCAAATGAATTTTCTTGAAAAAAATCAGTAATTTTATCTTTACGAAAACAAAAATCAAAATTACCAATATATCTATTTGATAAAGTTTTTTCATACTTTATTAATTTGAAGTCAATCATACTATTAATTTCTTGAGAAGAAATTTGATTTAAAATTTGAGAAATGTTTATAGATGAATTCAGAACGATTTTTTTTATTAATTTTTCAAAAGCTATTTTAGATACTTTTTTTTCCGCATTTTGTTTTGCTAATGATGGATCATTATTTATTTCTCGTATCTCTAAATTTTTAATTAACCAAATATCATCACATTCTTTTGCATGAATATTTGCAATAAATAAAAAAAATACTATAACAAATTTACTTGTGATAAAAAAAAATCTCACTACTAAACAGCCAAAAGTTTTATTTCAGTGCATATGAAATGTCTACTATAAAAAGTAAAAAAACAAAAACATATATTGATGCTGGAGTAAATATCGATATAGGTGATCAATTCGTAGATGAGATTAAACCTTTAGCCAAGAAAACGAATACGTCTGGTGCAAAAGCATCACTGGGTGGTTTTGGTGGTATTTTTGATTTGTCAAAATTATCATTAAAAGAACCGCTTTTAATTTCTTCAACTGATGGAGTTGGGACTAAACTCGAAATTGCAATCAAAATGCAAAAACACAATACAATAGGCATTGATTTAGTAGCAATGTGTGTAAATGATATTCTTGCAGAAGGCGCTCAGCCTCTTTTTTTTCTAGATTATTACGCTACTGGAAGATTAGATTTAAAAATATCAAAAGAAATTTTAAAAGGAATCGTAAAAGGCTGTATACAAGCAGAGATATCATTAATAGGTGGAGAAACTGCTGAAATGCCAGGAATTTATCAACAAAATATTTATGATCTTGCTGGCTTTTGTGTAGGTGCAATTGAAAAGAAAAAATATTATAGCAGGGAATTCATAAAAAAAGGTGATATTGCAATAGCTTTATCTTCAAGTGGGATCCATTCAAATGGATTTTCCATGGTAAGGTCAATTTTGAAAGATAATGATATCAGTCTTTATGATGCTGATCCTTTTGAAAAATCCAAAACTATTGGTGAGACACTTTTAGAACCTACCAAAATTTATACAAAGTTTCTAAACAAGCTTAACGCACTTAATTTAATTAAAAGATCTGTCAATATTACAGGAGGTGGATTAATCAAAAATCCTCCAAGAGTTTTTGATGATAACCTTACACTAAAAATTAACGTTAATAATTGGCACTTACCAAAAGAGTTTAAATGGTTAAAGAAAATGGGTAATTTGAGCACCTATGAAATGCTAAAGGTATTTAATTGTGGTATTGGAATGATACTATTAGTAGAAAAAGATTATGTAGATGAAGTAATTCAATACGCAAATAATGGCAATGAAAATTGCTTTGTAATTGGTGAGATGGTTGAGAAATGTGAAAGTTCAGTATTTTTTGAAGGAAACCTTAAAAAATGGTCAACAATGGAATAGTAGTTTTTATTTCAGGAAGAGGATCAAATTTAAATGCAATCATTAATGCTGTTAATGATGGTGTTATAAAATATCCAATTTCTGCAGTTGTTTCAGACAGATACTGTGAAGGAATAGAAATTTCAAGAAAAAATAAATTGAATACTTTAATAATTGATCACAAAAAATTTAAATCAAAACTAAGTTTTGAAAAGGAATTAATAAAAAAAATTAAACCGTTAAATCCTAATCTAATTGTTTTAGCGGGTTTTATGCAAATACTCTCAATTTCATTTATCAAAGAATTTAAATCAAAAATTATCAATATTCATCCTAGTTTATTGCCTTCTTTCAAAGGCCTCAATACACATGCTCGAGCAAAGGAAGCAGGAGTTTTGATACATGGTTGTACTATCCACTTTGTAAATGAAGGGATAGACAGTGGCAAAATTATTGCTCAAGGAGCAACATCAATTTCTAAAAAATTTTCTGAGAGTGAAATTGAAAAAAAAATTTTAAATATTGAACATATACTTTATCCAAAAGTAATTGCAAAATTGCTAGATAATGAAATAAATATTAATGAACATAATATAATTTTATGTTATGATTAAAAAGTGAGGTTTAAATGAATATAAAGTCTTATAATAAACAAGAGAAAAATCACTATAATATATATTTAGGATTTATAAAATTTGCTCAAATCTCAGCAGTTTCTATAGCTGTGATTTTAATTTTGATGGCAATATTTCTTTTGTAATTTAATTAACTAATTCAATTTGCGAAAAGAAAAAAGAAATTTCAATTTTAGCATTCTCTAATGAATCTGAACCATGAACAGAATTTGCTTCTAAACTTACTGCAAATTCTTTTCTTATTGTTCCATCCTCTGCTTCATCAGGATTAGTAGCGCCCATTACTTCTCTGTTTTTAGACACAGCATTTTCACCCTCTAAAACTTGAACAACTACTGGTCCAGAAATCATAAATTTTACTAAATCATTATAAAATGGCCTCTCTTGATGAACTTTATAGAAATCTTCAGCTTGGGTTTTTGATAAAAGAATTCTTTTTTGAGCAATGATTTTTAATCCTGAGTCTTCTAATTTTGAATTAATTTTTCCAGTAAGGTTACGTTTGGTTGCATCAGGTTTTATTATAGATAGTGTTTGTTCAATACTCATATTCAAGTCCTTTAGATATATTACAATATAATTTTAAAATCATAATTGTTCTATTAAAGAATAATTAAATTAAAATCTATAATTATTTTTTGCTATTTCAAATAGAAGCCTTACTCCCCACCCGGTTGCACCTCCTGAATGAATATCTGACACTCTGTCAGACCAAACAACACCTGCAACATCAAGGTGCGCCCATGAGGTTCTGCCAACAAAGTTTTGTAAAAATGCTGCAGCCTGTATCGATGATCCCTCGGGAGTGCCTATATTTTTTAAATCAGCAATTTTACTTAACATTTTTTGTCCATAAAATTTGTCCAACGGCATTTTCCATACTAGGTTTTCTATCTTTTCACCAGTCTGAAAAATGTATTCTGACAAATTTTCATCATTGGAAAATAATCCAGCCCTCTCCTTTCCTAAAGCAGAGATAATAGCCCCTGTTAAAGTTGCAAGATCTATAACAAAATCTGGTTTGAATTTTTTTATTGTAAAATATAAAGCATCAGCTAAAACTAATCTTCCTTCTGCATCTGTATTTAAAATTTCTATAGTTTTTCCAGACATTGATTTAACAATATCTCCTGGTCTTTGAGCGTTTGAACTTGGCATATTTTCAACCAAACCCACAACTCCAATTACATTTCTTTTAACTTTTTGAAGAGCTATTGCTTTCATTGCCCCTACTACAATACCTGCCCCTCCCATGTCCTCTTTCATATCAATCATTCCCCGCGGGGTTTTTAAAGAAAGTCCTCCTGAGTCAAAACAAACACCTTTACCAACATATGCAATATTTTTCTTTGAATTTGGACTACCATTCCACTTCATTACAACAAGATAGCTTTTTTCGATACTACCACGGCCAACACCTAAAAGTGCATGCATGCCCAATTTATCCATATTTTTTTCATTTAAAACTTCTATTTCAATACCAATTTTCTCTAATGAAGTTATTTGATTTACAAATTCTTGCGGGGTAAGAAAATTTGGAGGTTCAAAAGTTAAATCTTTTGAAAAAAATATTCCTGAAATTAAGTTGTCATTTAGGTGAAGTTGTTGTTCTAATATTTTTTTTTCTTTTTTTAATACTTTGACGTTCTCAATTTTTTTACTATTTATTTTATTATTTTCTTTATATTTCAAGAACGAATATGACTTTAATTTAAACCCAAGTAATAATTTTGAAATAATAACATTTTGTTTATTTTCTGATACTTCCAAGTTACTTATTATTGTAATTTCTTTAAATCCAAGTTTATCAATTTTACTAAATAAGATACCGCCTAACTTTTCATAATCTAGATTAGTTTTTCTCGTCGCTCCATAGCCAAAAAGTAATATTGAATTTTTTGATGACCTTACAAGGAGATCTTGACCAAACTTAAAAGAAAAACTTGCGTTTTCAATAATATTGTTAATATTATTCCCTGTTAAACTTTGCCATTTTTTAAAGTATTGAGATGGTCTATTGTTTTCTACTAAAAAAACAAGGAGTTGATCGCTTTCCCATGATATGTTTTTGGAATTGATAATACTAAATTTCAAAATAGACCCCAATTGAAAATGAAGGATTTTTACATTATATTTAACTAAAAAATATAATATAAGTATATTTAATGATTTTACAAAATTATATATTTAAAAATATTCTTATAACTTCAATCAATGTAACAATAATACTTTTATCAATGGTTTGGTTAGTTCAATCACTTAGACAAATCGATTTGATAATTGAAAATGGTGCTTCATTGTTTGATTTTATATACATTTCAATTTTGCCAGCACCTTTATGGATTATGATGATAATTCCAATGAGTACTCTTTTTTCAGTTTTACTAATTTTTAACAAGTTTACTAATGACAAAGAAACACTAATGTTTCAATTATCTGGCGCAAGTATTTTTCAAATCATTAAACCAATATTTTTAGTATGTATATTAAATTTTTTAATTGCTACAGTAATTAATTTTTACGTCATTCCAAAATCTTATGGTGAATTTAAATCTAAACAGTTTGAACTAAGAAATAATATTTCACATATATTTTTAAGAGAAGGAGTATTTAATGATCTTCAAAAAGGTTTGACTATTTTAATAGATAAAAGAACTTCAAAATTTGATCTTGAAGGTATATTCATCTATGACACACGGAATAACAAAAAAGAGATTGATATTTTTGCAAAAAATGGAAAAATCTTACTCTCATCTTCTGGACCAGTTTTTCAATTGTTAAATGGTAGTCGTCGCGAGATTGAGAAAAATGGTTCAATATTAAATGAACTTTCATTCAAGAATTATACAATTAATATTTCAAAAAAACAAACTGACCCTGAATTTAGGTGGCTAGATGCAAATGAGAAATCGATTTTTCAACTATTAAATGAAGACGAACTTAATTCAAAAGTAGAGGCTCACTTTAGATTGGCATACCCTTTACTGACATTTACATTACCATTAATCGCAATAATAGGGTTTCTTAGTTTTAAAAATTTAAATAGAAATTTAGTTTACATTATATCAGCTTCACTTATGATAGCATTTTTAATTCAAATTTTATTAGTATCTGCAAGAAGTTTTACTATTAATAACCCTTCAATTTGGTTTATATTTTATTTGGTACCTACAATTCCAATATTGTTAAGTTTTTTATTTGTTTTTTTTCAAAGTAAAGTTTCATCAAGTAAATTTTTAGCTAAAAATAATGTATCTTAATTTCAATCAAAAATTAGTAAGTTATTTTTTATTTAAACTTACAAAAAATATATTATTTTGTTGGTTAATTCTCACATTATTTATATCGCTATTTGATCTAATAGACTTAAATAATAAAACAA
>ENA-OSEY01000269-OSEY01000269.1-marine-metagenome-genome-assembly--contig:-NODE-269-length-38365-cov-8.326682_pt1 | contig 38365 bp, 33 predicted proteins | sample MGYA00248465_ERZ534230 | MGnify/ENA primary metagenome ERZ534230 (study PRJEB26409, sample SAMN06344110) | marine metagenome | isolation source: Sea water from surface | place: Atlantic Ocean:Southern... | reverse complement strand
CCGGTAGTTCAGTTCTGGTTAGAACGCCGCCCTGTCACGGCGGAGGTCGCGGGTTCGAGCCCCGTCCGGTCCGCCATAATATATAAATTTTTTATGAAAACTATCCTACTCAAATCTAAAATTCATAGAGCAGTCGTTACACAGACTCAACTAGAATACGACGGTTCTTGTGGAATAGATTCTAATTATATGAAAGCAGTTGACATTAAGCCCTTTGAACAAATCCATATTTATAATCTAACAAACGGAGAAAGATTGATTACATATGCAATTGAGGCTGAAGCTGGATCAAAAACAATTTCCATGATGGGAGCTGCAGCACACAAAGCAAATGTTGGAGATTTAATCATCATTGCTGCATACGGAAGCTTTGAAGAAACAGAATTAGAAAAATTTGAACCAAAAATCTTAAGACTATAAAAATGACAATTTTAAAAGAAAAATTAACGCTTCCATGCGGAGCACAAATCAAAAATAGAATTTGTAAAGCTGCGATGACTGAGAGAATAGCTTTTTCTGATAATTATACAAATCAAAGACATCTTAATCTTTACAAAAAATGGGCTGAAGGAGATATTGGAATTTTACTCACCGGCAATGTTCAAGTAGATAAAAAGCATTTAGAAGGTCCAGCTAATGTTTGTATAGAAGAAGAGACGTATATTGAACAGCTTCCGCTTTTGAGAAAATGGGCTGAAGAGGGCACCAAAGACAACACTCATTTATGGATGCAAATCTCTCACGCAGGTAGACAAACACCTGGAGAAATTAATTCATCCCCTAAAGCTCCTTCGTCTGTTCAATTGAAGATTCCAGGAAGAAATTATGGAATTCCCTCTGCATTAACAACAGAAGAAATACAGGAAATAATTAAAAAGTTTACTTTTGTTGCCAAGATTGCAAGAGAAACTGGTTTTACAGGAATTCAGATTCATTCTGCACATGGTTATTTGCTCTCAGAATTTTTATCTCCTGATATTAATTTAAGAGAGGATGAATGGGGTGGAACAGTTGAAAATAGATCTAGAATTCATGTCGAAATAATCAAAAATATAAGAAGGGAAATAGGTGAAGATTTTCCTATTTCTGTAAAAATGAATTCTGCAGATTTCCAAAAAGGTGGCTTCACTCCAGATGATTCCATCCAAGTAGCAAAAATCATTGAGGCAGCTGGAGTAGACAACATAGAAATTTCTGGTGGAACTTATGAACAACCGCGTTTGTTAGGACTTGATAACGTGAGTATCAATCCTGATCGAAGCGAAGTTCGAAAAGAGAGTACGATTGCAAGAGAAGCATATTTTCTGGAATATGCAGAAAAAATTAAGAAAAATATTCAGATACCATTGATGGTAACCGGAGGATTTAGAACTAAACAAGGAATGGAAAGTGCTGTTAAAAGTGGAGCTTGTGAAATTGTGGGTGTCGGTAGGCCGTTGTGTGCAAATCCATATGCGATTAAGGAAATGTTTGATGGAAAAATTGAACAGCTTCCTATTTACGAGAAAACTTTATCTTTAGGTCCCTGGATTCTTTCTCCATCAAGCCCTTTCAGATTGATTCAAGCTTTGAATGCTTTTGGTGCTCAAGCTTGGTTCTATCAGCAAATCAAAAGAATGGGAAATAATAAACTTCCAGATTTAAACTTAGGTTTGTTTTCAGCCTTTAGAAAAGATGCTAGTGAAGACAAAAAAGCTTTTAAAGACTTAAATTAATATTTTTTAGGAGAAATAAAATGAAAATAGATAAGTTATTCGATATCTCAGGAAAGGTCGCATTGGTTACAGGCGGCTCAAGAGGGATTGGAGAAATGATAGCAGCTGCTTTCTTAGCAAACGGAGTAAAAGTATACATTTCAGCGAGAAAAGCCGATCCTTGCGATCAAAAAGCCGACGAGCTTTCAAAAACTTTTGGTTCTGAATGTATTTCAATACCAGCAGATGTTGGTTCTATGGATGGAATAATTAAACTAACTGATGAAATTAAAGCAAGGGAAGATAATTTAGATTTTTTGATAAATAATGCTGGCGCAGCATGGGGTGAAAAAATTGACGATTTTTCTGAATCCGGCTGGGATAAGGTTATGGATTTAAATGTCAAAGGGATGTTTTTTACTACTCAAAAACTATTGCCATTACTAAGACAAGCTGGATCTCTTGAAGTTCCATCTAAAGTAATAAATATTGGGTCTATTGATGGAATAAACACTCCCGCTTTTGAAAATTATGTTTACAGCGCTTCCAAAGCCGCTGTTCATCAATTGACTAGGCATTTAGCTTCAAAGTTAGTAAGAGAAAATATTCTAGTGAATGCGATTGCTCCAGGCCCATTCCCAAGCAGAATGCTAGGGTCTGCAGTTGCTCATGATTTTAGTCCTCTTGAAGAGAGAAGTCCTGTGAAAAGGATTGGAACAATGGAAGATATTGGTGGATTGGCTATTTATTTATGTTCTCGAGCTGGAAATTTTACAATTGGAGAAACGATTACTTGTGACGGTGGGTTAACAGCTTGTTCAGGACATAATTTGTCAGTTTAAAAAAAATCCTGCCTCTGTTGAGGCAGGATTCCAAGATAAAGTATCTCAACTTTTTTCTTTCTAAGAGCGGCCGAAGCGTCTCTTAGTCGGAATAGGGAAAACCCTAGTCAGGCGGTTCCCCCTGATATTCCTGTTAAATTGTTCGTATTAATTTTGGATCACCTCCTGTCAGGGATTGTTAAAATTAGCAACAATAGAGACCCTGTTTTAAATTCTATCAATTGCGACTTCTAAGATTATTTTACTATTTAAATGAATCCTTTCAATTATCAAATTAACGTTGGAATAAAGAAATAAGCTAAAACGAATAAAAATATAATGCTTAATAAATTAATAATTATTCCAGCTTTCACCATTTTTTGAATCGGAATTAATCCAGATGCATAAACTATAGAATTTGGTGGAGTAGCAACTGGCAACATAAACGCACAGCTTGCTGACAAAGTGAGAGGTAAAATTAATAACATCGGATCTATTCCCAAGTTGAGACCCACACTAGCTACAACAGGTAAAAAGGTAACTGTAGTTGTAAGATTACTTGTTAATTCTGTTAAAAGAATCACCATTGTTATTACAATAAATAAAACAATAAAAAAATAAGTTTGAGAAGGTATGAGAGAAGCTAGCCATAAAGCTAAACCAGAGTCATTAACTACGTAGGCTAGAGCCATCCCCCCGCCAAATAAAAATATAAGCCCCCAAGGAAAACCATTTTGAGCATCTTCCCAGTCTAGAAGCTTCTCTTTCTTGCCCTTTCGATTTATAAAAAAAAGGGATAGCCCACCGATCATTGCTATAACTGAATCGTCTAGAAGAGATAACCCAGGTAAATCATCTAATACTTGTCTAAAGATCCAACAAAATGCAGTAAAGGTAAATACTATTACTACTTTTTTTTCTTCATTCGTCATGGCTCCTAATTCGCTCAACATAGTTTCAAGCTCTGCTTTTGCATTAATTGAAGCTTTAAAATTCACAGGGTATATAAATTTAGTAAGTAAATACCAAACCAAGGGACCCAAAATAATTGTTACAGGAAGCCCGAAAGCAATCCAATTTGCAAAACCAATGTCCTTGTTGAAGTTATCTCCTGCAAACTGAATGAGTACCCCATTTGGAGAGGTTCCAATTGGAGTGGCTATTCCTCCTAAAGAAGCGCTGTAGGCAATTCCTAGCAGTAAACACAATTGAAAATTATAAGATTGATTATCATCAATTTCTTTGACAGTATCTGTTATCACTTTAATCACAGAGATAGCGACTGGTAAAAGCATAATTGCAGTAGATGTATTCATTACCCACATGCTCAATAAAGCACTTGCGAGCATGAACGAGGCAACTATGCCATTAGCATTCAATCCACTTAATCTTAAAATGTTTAATGCGACTCTTTTATGAAGACCCCATTTTTGAATTGCAATAGCAATGATAAATCCGCCAGCAAATAAAAATTGGACTTTATTCATATACTCTTTACTAATAACACCAATTTCTACCACTCCTAATAAAGGAAAGAGTACTAATGGCATTAAAGCCGTGACTTGAAGTGGAAGAGCTTCAAAAGCCCACCAAATTCCCATTAAAGAAAAAACAGCAAGAGTTAATCTTCCTTCTGTAGACAGACCAATTGGATTTTGAATAATCAAAATGAATATAAAGGAGATTAAACCTAACCAAAAACCAACAGACTTTATATTCCAAGAATTCATAATTAATTTTAAGTTAAAATATATTTATTTCTTTATTAAATAAAGAATATTTTTTATGACTTCTCGTTTTTCTATTTTAGGAGCAGGTTCTTGGGGAACGGTTTTGGCTAACTTATTGGCATCTAATGGTAATGAATGTTTGTTGTATACCAGAAATCAAAAGGTTTTTGATTCAGTATCAACAAAACAGATTAATGAGATTTATCATCCTAAAAGATTAATAGACAAAAATGTAAGCATTACAAAAAATTTAGAAGAGCTCAAAAACTACTCTGATATTTGGATAATAGCTATTCCTTCTAAAAAAATACCATTGGTATTATGTGATGTAGATAAAAATTCGTTATGTAAAAAAGAATTTATTATTGCTTCAAAGGGAATAGATAAATCTTTTTCTACAATATCTGAAGTTTTGGAAAAACAATTTAAAATTCTTTCTAATAAAATTTATGTTCTATCCGGTCCAAATCTAGCTAGGGAAGTTTTTGAAGGACAAACTTCTGCTTCTGTATTGGCAGGAGAAAATTTAAATAGAGTAGAGCAATTGTCAAAGTATTTTAACAATCAATCTTTCAAAGTATTCATTTCTCAGGATAAAAAGGGTGTTGAGCTATCAGGGTCTCTAAAAAATATTTATGCAATTTCAGCCGGTCTTGCTGACGGAATGGGATGCAAGTTCAATACTAAAGCTATGTTACTTACTAGAAGTCTTCATGAGATGTCAGAATTATTTAAATCTTTAGGTGCAAATCCTGAAACTTTATTAGGCTTGGCAGGTGTTGGAGACTTAATTGCAACTTCAAGCTCCTCCGATAGTAGGAATTATTCATTTGGGTATTATTTAGGAAAGGGTATGGACGTTGATAATTCGCTTAAAAAGGTAAACCAGGTCGTGGAAGGTATAGGTACTTTGGAAATGGTATTTGAGAAAAAAAACGAGTTAAAACTTATAATGCCGATTATCGACATCTTACACAGAATTGTTTTTAAAAATGAAAAGGCCGAAGATAGCTTTGCAGATATTTTAATAGAGGGTGATAATATAGACAGTTGATTATGAGCGAAAAAGAAAATAGTAACAACGAGCCTGATCAGATCATTTCAGTTAATCCTGAGGCTGTAGTCGAGAATATAAAAGAAACATCAATCTGGTTAAGATTAGTTTTGGTTTTAATCTTTTTATTTGTATTTACTTTTACAGATATAATTTTATGGTTGATTGCAGGCATCCAATTTCTGTTTACCATTTTTACAAAAAAACCTAATGACAATTTACTAAGTTTATCTATTAAAATTAGAAAGTATCTAAGTCAAATTATTGATTTTGTAACTTATAGCTCTAATCTAAAACCTTTTCCTTTCAGTCCATTTCCAGACTAATAAATACTTATACCTTAATAAGAATTATCTAAAAATAAGAAAAAACTTTTACAATCTGTATAATCTAAACAATATTATGAAAAAAAGTGAAAAAATAATTAACCTTAGACCTTCTAGAGAACAAGCTATGGAAGCTGTAAAAACTTTGCTAGCTTATACTGGCGATGATCCATCTAGAGAAGGTCTCATAGATACCCCAAAAAGAGTAATTAAAGCCTACGACGAATTTTTTGCCGGTTACAATGAGGATCCAGTAGAAGTCCTTTCTAGAACTTTTGAGCAAGTTGAAGGTTATGATGAAATGGTTATTGTTAAAGGCATAAGAGTAGAATCTCATTGTGAACATCATATGGTACCTATTATTGGTGTTGCACACGTAGGCTATATCCCTAACAAAAAAGTTGTAGGTATTAGCAAGTTAGCAAGAATGGTTGATTTGTTTGGAAAAAGATTGCAAACCCAAGAAACCATGACAGCTCAGATTGCTGATACGATTGAAAAAGTTTTAAACCCAAAAGGTGTTGCTGTAGTAATTGATGCGGCTCACATGTGTATGACTACTAGAGGAATTCATAAAACCGAAACAAGTACAGTTACTAGTAGGATGCTTGGCACCTTTAGGAAAAATGCTAACACTCGAGCAGAGTTTATGAACTTAATTAGTTCAGATAACTAATTTGTCTTCAGATCAAATTTTAGTTAAAAAGCCATTAATTTTTGCTACCGGCTCTGAAATCAGAAAAGATATTGCAGAGTCACATGGTATAAGTTGTGAATTTATAAAATCAGAAGTTGACGAAGAACTTATTAAGTTAAATTTCCATGGAAATGACTTTGATAAGCTTGCAATACAATTAGCAACCGAAAAAGCTTTAACTATAAGCGATAAAAATAAAGATTATTTTGTTGTTGGAGTTGATCAAGTTTGTAGCTTAGATGAAGAAATACTTAACAAGCCAGGAAATAAAGATAACGCAATAGTTTCTCTGCAAAAACTGTCTGGTAAAACTCATCATCAGAACTGCGGAATGGCAATTTGCAAGGACGGAAAAATTATTTGGCAGTCCTCTGCTATTGCGGAATTAACTATGAAAGATTTAACTTTAGATGAAATTCAAAGATATTTAGATCTTGATGAACCTTATAGTTGCAGTGGAAGTTATAAGTTTGAGGCAAATGGAAAAGATTTATTTTTAAATGTTATTGGTTCTGAATATACTATTCAAGGCATGGATATTGACCAATTAATAGAAGCTTTTTACCGAGAGGGTATAATTTGATTTATGAAGGATTTTAAAAATAAAGTTGCTGTTATCACTGGTGCTGGATCAGGAATGGGAAGAGAGCTAGCCATAGAGCTTGCTAAATCTGGAGCAAATATCGCTTTGGCAGAGATTGATGAAACAACTCTCGATGAAACTGCGGAATTATTAAAGAAATATAACGTTGGCGTTTCAAAACATATTTTAGATGTTGGAAATAAAGAAGAAGTATTTAACTTACCAGACAAAGTCATTGAAGAGCATGGATCAGTAGATATGGTATTCAATAATGCTGGAGTTGGCCTTGCTTCTTCAGTTGAAGATTCAACTGATGAAGATTGGGAATGGGGCTTAGGCATCTTACTCCACGGAGTCATAAATGGTACACGAGCTTTTTTGCCGCATCTGAAAAAAAGACCAGAAGCAGCTATTGTAAATACTTCATCAATTTTTGGATTGTTGAGCGTACCAAATCAATCTATCTACCATGTTGGCAAATACGGTGTTAGAGGATTTACTGAAAGCTTAGCTTTAGAAATGAAAATGGAAAAATCTAATGTTGAAGTTTATTCAGTTCATCCAGGACATATTGGGACCAATATTGCCAATATAGGAGCAAGAAATGGAAAATTTGAATTTGATCCTGAAAAACAAGATGATGGGCCAAATATTTTTGGATCAAAAGCAAAATCTGTTGAAGAAGCAGGACAACTTTTTAAAGATAAAGCACCTATAAATGCAAATACAGCTGCAAAAATTATTTTAAAAAATATTAAGAAAAAAAATAAAAGAATTCTTGTTGGTTCAGATGCATATGCTTACGATCTCATACAAAGAATTTTTCCCAAGTGGTATATATATCTTCTTCCTTTTGTCTTTTTAATAAGAAGATTATTTCCAAAAGATAAACCCCTAAACCGTTAACTAAATTTCAATATCTGGATAATCTTTTAGTTTTATTGAGTCTTGGCTTATTTCAAGGTCTTCATCGGGATTTAGTAATTTTTCGTTGGCTCGATAGAGCAGATTGAACTCACCAGATAAACATTTTTCGTTGTAATCGAACTTCTTCTTTTTAGTATTCTCTAAAGATTTTTCATAAGAATTGATTTCTTTTTTGGTAAAAATTTCAGGCAATAATTTTTTTACAAAATTAGGGTTGTAAATGCTTGTGGTCGCATTATTGCCACCAAATCCTTTTGCATTTAAGAAAAAAGCATCTAAGTCATCAATATTAATCTCTTCATTTGTCATGCAAAAATTTAAATTTTCTTTCACTACATCATCAGCCAATATTGGAGTTGAATTTAGACCAGGAATAATTCCTTGGTTAAAAATTCCTAAACTACATGCAAGTTGATCTCCGCCAGCAGGCCCCATTGTGTGACCAAGGTAACCTTTGAGCCCTGTTACTTTGAGATTTTTAATATCTAGTGAAGTTGCACACTTACTTAAAACATCTGATTCAGTACTTCTATTTTGAAAAGTTCCTGTTCCATGAGCGATCACACAAGTTTGTTTTTTATTATCAAAATCTTTAATGTAATTTGAAAATGCTTGAGCCATGGTTATGTAATTTCCTATGCCAGGAGAGCTTATGGATTTTTTAATACCATCCGAATTAATGAAAACATGTGGAACAGCGCATAAAATCTCTGCTCCAATTTTTATTGCAAATTCTAGAGAAGTAACAACAGCAAATTGTGAAGATTCTCCCAAAACTAAGCCACAGTTATCACCAAAAGGTCTACAAGCCTTTGAAAAATCAATATCTTCAATACTTTCTCCATGTCGCTCTTGCATTGCAATAATTTTTTTATCATCTGCAATACCGGTAGTAGCAAAAAAACCGTCAGTTACTTCTGGGTTAATGGGCGCCTCAGCAGAACCAATAACCGCATAATCAATTTCGTCAGATTTTATTAATGTAGATGCGGCATTTAAATTATAAAAAAAAGTTGCACATGCTCCGGCCACTTGACCACTTTTTCCTACTGAGCCTAATATATAGGCATTAATAAAGTCTGCGGACATCTCAATTAAGGACATAGATAAATGTTTTGAGCTGGCTCTTTTATTCTGTAATCTCGATTGCATTAATCCACCTAGTCCCTTTTCATCGAGTTGACCTATCGCTGGTCCTGCAAATACAGCAATTCTGTTTGGGTCTAAAAGCGGTTGAATTTCATCCTGCCAATCAATTCCCATATTATTTAGTGCATCATTTACACCAAAAACAGTCATTTTAATGCCCCTAGGGTGTTGTCTAGAATTATATAAGTTATCTATTTCATAAAAATCAGGTAGTTTAGCTCCTGCATTCACCCCCATTTGTTCAGTCATAAATCCAAATGGGTCGAGGGCTTTATCAATTTGTCTTATAAGCGTACCTGACAATATTTCTTGATCAGTTTTATTTTCTTTTGACAAAGACATTAAGTCTTTTAGGACATCTTTTTTGTCTTGGTCTGATAGGTTTTGAAAAATTAATCTCTTGTAAGCCATGTTACCAGATGTTCTTCCAGCTGAATTTAAACCGCCCATTGAACATATAACCGGAAGTTTTTTTAGATTTTTCATTGTTATTTTTAATCAGATAGTATTAATATTTTATATCAATTAAGGAGAAATAATGCACCCAGGAGTAAATGGACCCAAATACAAGGATAAACCGGCAATTATCATGGCTGGTAGTGGTGAAGTTGTAACACATCAAGAGCTCAATGAAACTTCCAATCAATTGGCTCATCTTTTTAGATCTCTAGGATTGAATCCTGGCGATAGTATGGCGTTCATGATGGAAAATCATAAATATTTTTTTCCAATAGCTGCAGCAGCTTATAGAAGCGGGTTGCGTTACACCGCAATAAGCTGGCGCTTACAACCAGAAGAAGTTGAATATATCGTTAAAGACTGTGGTGCCAAAGTCTTCATAACATCAAAATTTTTAGAGGAAAATGCAAATCTTTTGACCCCTTTATTAACTGAAGTTAATAAATACATGGTTGATGGAGAAACAGATGATTACTTATCTTTAGAAAAAACTATTGAACAATTTCCCAAAAGTGCAATTGAAGATGAATGTCAAGGATCAACAATGTTATATTCGTCTGGAACAACTGGAAAACCCAAAGGAGTAAGCAGAGAAATTACCTTAAGCCCTTTACCTTATACAGCTGAAGAAGAAGACCTTGGTTTAACAAGGGTCGTAGAGGGTATGTATGGAGCGAGTCCAGATTCAATATATTTATCCCCAGCGCCTTTGTATCACTCTGCGCCAATGGCATTTAATACCGGATTTCAAGCTTTAGGAGGCACTTCCATAGTAATGGAAAAATTTGATCCTGAAGAGGCATTACGTTTAATAGAACAATACAAAATAACCCATTCACAATGGGTTCCAACCATGTTCGTTAGGTTTTTAAAAAGTGATCCATCAATCTTTAATAAGTATGACTTAAGTTCTCATCAAGTAGCTATTCATGCAGCCGCACCTTGCCCTGTTGAAGTTAAAGAGAAAATGATTGATTGGTGGGGACCAATTATTCATGAATATTATGCAGGAACTGAATTCAATGGCTTTGTTGCTTGCAATTCTGAAGAATGGCTTCAACACAAAGGAACGGTGGGAAAATCTTTATTAGGTCCTATTCATATTCTTGACGATGATGGTAATGAACTTCCAAAAGGCGAAGAGGGCACCATTTATTTTGAGGGACCGACTTCTCAAAGTTTTGAATATCATAACGATCCAGAAAAAACTAAAGGCTCTAGATCAAAAGAGGGATATTCAACATTGGGAGATGTTGGATACCTGGATGAAGATGATTATTTATACTTAACTGATCGTAAAGCTTTCATGATTATTTCTGGTGGAGTCAATATCTATCCTAAAGAAACTGAAGATGTCTTAGTTATGCATCCGAAAGTTGCTGACGTGGCTGTTTTTGGAGTTCCAAACGAAGAGATGGGCGAAGAAGTTAAAGCAGTTGTTCAACCAGTAGATATGAAAGAAATTGAAAATAATTTAGAACAAGAATTAATGGCTTATTGTCGTGAAAAAATTTCTCATGTTAAGTGTCCAAAGTCTATAGACTTCAGACCAGAGTTACCAAGACATCCAACGGGCAAACTCTATAAAAGGCTTTTAAAAAACGAGTACTGGGATAAATAAGGTTATTTTAAGCTGGCCTCGCAGCTCTCAATCGTTTGCAGGATTAAAGTATTAATTGTCATTGGACCTACTCCTCCAGGTACGGGTGTATAGGCCATAGATCTGTCAGCTACATTTTCTAATTCTATATCACCACATTTTTCGGGATGATAACCAGCATCGATAACAATTGAATTGTCTTTAATCCAATTACCTTTAATAAATTTGGGAATACCAACTGCACCAACAATAATGTCTGCTTGATTGATGATGTTTTCCAGTTCTTTAGTTTTAGAATGACAAATTATTACCGTACAATTTCTGTTGAGTAACATCATGGCCATTGGCTTTCCAAGGATAGGGCTTCTTCCAACTACGACAGCTAACTTTCCTTCTAATTCAACTTCATATTCATCTAATAATCTCATGATTCCATAGGGTGTACAGGAACCAAAAGCTTTTTCTTGCATACTCATTTTTCCAAATCCGGAAGTAGTTACTCCATCAACGTCTTTATTAATATCAATTTCATCAAAACACTTTCTCTCATCTATGTGATCAGGAACTGGATGTTGAAGCAAAATGCCATGAACATTTTTATTGATGTTAAGTTTTTTTATTTCTTCTATAAGCTCATTTGTTGATGTATTTTCAGAAAGTTCTATCTTTAATGATTCCATGCCTATTCGATTACATGCATTGCCTTTCATTTTTACGTATGTTGCAGAGGCTGGGTTATCTCCAACTAAAATTGTCGCGAGTATTGGAGTTACTCCAGTTTTTTCTTTGATTTTCGAAACTCTAAGTTTTAACTCTTCTTCAGATTTTTCAGATAATTTTTTTCCGTCAAGTACAATAGCCATTATTATGTATGATAACATTCCTCAAATTTTTTTTAACGGGGTGTAGCGCAGTCTGGTAGCGCGCCTGCTTTGGGAGCAGGATGTCGGGGGTTCAAATCCCTCCACCCCGACCAAAAAAATGTTTTCAAGACTAATTCAAACCTTTTGGTTAGAATACTTTCTAATTATTCTCTCGGTAGCTCAGCTGGATAGAGCATCTGCCTTCTAAGCAGAGGGTCGCAGGTTCGAATCCTGCCCGGGAGGCCATAATATGGTGGGCGTAGCTCAGTTGGTAGAGCGCTGGTTTGTGGTACCGGTTGTCGTGGGTTCGAGCCCCATCGTCCACCCCAATTGGAGATAAAATGTTTGGATTTGGAAAGAAAGAAAAAGTCAAAAAGCTTAAATTTAAAATTCTATCGAGTTTAATGACTCAGGAGTATCAAAAAAAACTCTCTCAAGAACAAGCTTCTTCTGACTTGAAAGGTTACAGAAAAGGGAAAGCTCCTCTAGATGTTATTGAGAAGTTTTACGGCGAACAACTTAGAGCAAGGGTAATCTACGAAACAATGACTAACGAATTTTATAAAATCGTAACAGAAAAAAAGATTTCTGTTGTTGGTCAGCCGGCATTAAACCCTTTATCAATGGATATCAGTAAAGATATAAATGTAGAGGCTTCATATGAAATTTACCCTGAATTTGAGTTAAAGAAATTTTCAACATTGAAAATAAAGAAACCTATATGCGATTTAATGGATGAAGACATAAATAATACAATTGAAAAAATGCAAAAAAGGTTTGGAAAGCTTGACAAAGTAGAAAAAGAAATTGAAGAGGGTAATTTTGCAAAAATAAACTTTGAGGGATTTTTAGATAATGAAAAATTCGAAGGTGGTACTGCTCAAGATTATCTTATAGAAATTGGGTCTAAGAATATGATTCCGGGTTTCGAGGAGGGTTTAATTGGATTAAAAAGCGGAGATAAAAAAGATCTTAACTTAAATTTTCCAGATGACTACCATGCTGAAAATCTTAAAGGGAAAGAAACTTTATTCAAAATAGAAGTTAATGAAGTTTTAGAAACTAAACCTGCTGAGTTAAACGAAGATTTTTTTAATCAAGCAGGTATTCCATCAAAAACAGAAGAGGAATTTAAAAATAACCTAAAAGCTCAATTAAAAAGAGATCTTGAAATTACTGGGAAAAGGAAATTAAAAGAAAGAATATTTGATGCAATTGAACAACAAAATTCCTTTGAAATCCCCTCAGCAATGGTTTTGGCGGAAGCTAAAAATTTAAGAAACTCTTCAGCCCAACAAATGGGAATGGACCCAGCAAAACTCAAAGATGATGAATTTCCTTTAGAAACGTTTGAAGAAAATGCTACGAAAAGAGTAAAACTTGGCGTTATTCTAAATAAAATAATTGAAGAGAGAAAAATTGAAAAAAATGATGATCTTATAAAAGAACTTATAGAAGAAAGAGCAACTGGATTTAAAGATCCTGAACAATACAAGCAATGGATATTTGGAAATCAAGAGCAATTAAAAAACATTGAATCCATAGCCCTAGAAGAACAAGTGACTGAACTCATTTCATCTGAAGCTAAATGTGAAATTGAGAAACTAAGTTTTGAAGAAATGATGTCAATGAGTTAAATTAAATCTATGGATTTTAAAAATCAACTTGTACCAATGGTGGTTGAACAAACACCTAGAGGGGAAAGAGCATTTGATATATATTCAAGGCTTTTGAAAGAAAGAGTTATTTTCATTACTGGAACGGTTGAAGATCACATGGCTAACTTAATTGTAGCTCAGTTACTTTTTCTTGAAGCTGAAAACCCAGAAAAAGATATCAATCTCTATATTAATTCACCAGGTGGGTCAGTTACTGCTGGTCTTTCGATTTATGACACAATGACATATATAAAACCTGATATTAGCACTCTTTGTATTGGTCAAGCCTGCAGCATGGGAGCAGTATTACTCGCTGGAGGCTCTAAGGATAAAAGATTTGCTTTGCCAAATTCTAGAATAATGATTCACCAGCCAATGGGAGGTTTTCAAGGACAAGCTACTGATATTGAAATTCATGCAAAAGAAATGCTAAAAATTAGAACCAAGCTAAATGAAATATTGTCTAAACATTGTGAGCAATCTCTGGAAAAAATTACAGAAGATACTGAAAGAGACAATTTTATGTCTGGGGAAGAAGCTTGTGAATATGGTTTAATTGATAAAGTTTTATCGGAAAGAATAGAAAAATGACAGATAAAGATAACAAAGAAAAACAATTGTTCTGCTCATTTTGTGGCAAGAATCAAAGTGAAGTAAAAAAATTAATTGCAGGTCCTTCAGTTTATATTTGTGATGAATGTGTTGCTTTATGTAATGACATTATCAAAGAAGATTCTTCTGGAGAAGCTAAAGACGATCAAAAAGATAATTTACCTATACCAGCTGAAATAAATGAAATTCTCGATCAATACGTAATAGGTCAAAACGATGCGAAAAAAATTCTTTCTGTTGCCGTATACAATCATTATAAAAGACTAAGAAATACTAATCTTTCAGATGATGTTGAACTAGGAAAAAGTAACATCTTACTACTAGGTCCTACGGGTAGTGGGAAAACCCTCTTAGCGCAAACGTTAGCAAGATTGCTAGACGTTCCATTTACAATTGCTGATGCAACAACTTTAACTGAAGCTGGATATGTTGGAGAAGACGTTGAAAACATTATTCAAAAACTACTTCAAAAATGCGATTATGATGTAGAGAAAGCTCAATTAGGAATAGTCTATATTGATGAAATAGATAAGATTGCAAGAAAATCTGACAACCCATCAATTACTAGAGATGTTTCTGGAGAAGGAGTTCAACAAGCCTTATTGAAGTTAATTGAAGGAACCACTGCTTCAGTTCCTCCTCAAGGCGGAAGAAAGCATCCTCAACAAGAATTTCTTCAAGTTGATACCTCCAATATCCTTTTCATATGTGGCGGAGCATTTTCAGGTCTAGATGAAATAATTAGAAGTAGATCTGAAGAAAAAGGAATCGGTTTTGAAGCAACTGTTACTAAAAATTTTGAATCAAAAAATGTAGCTGAAACTATTAAAAAGGTTAAACCAGAAGATTTAATTAAATATGGTTTGATTCCAGAATTTATTGGTCGGTTACCTGTAATTGCTTCTTTAGAAGAGTTGGACGAAGAGGCTCTCATAACAATCTTAACCCAACCTAAAAATTCATTGACTAAACAATTCATGAAACTTTTTGAAATGGAAAATGTTGAACTTGATATTCGTGAAGACGCTTTAAAAGAAATTGCTAAGAAAGCAATCAGTATGAAAACAGGTGCTAGGGGTCTTCGCTCTATTATCGAAAATATCTTGTTAGATACAATGTATCAAGTTCCTTCAGAAATCGAACTTGAGAAGGTGGTTGTTGACTCTGCATGTGTCAAAGGCGAATCTAAACCTTTATACGTTTATAGAAACGATAATAAAACTCAAGAAGAAAATAATTAAGCTCTTGTTTTTTTTGATATAGGCACTATTAAAGATATATATAAGAGATATTTATGTTATTACCTTTAGTTCCATTAAGAGACGTAGTTATATTCCCCGGAGTAGTAACTCCATTATTTGTTGGCAGAGATAAATCAATCAATGCTTTACAAAAAGCTATGGCTGACGATAAATCAGTTATGTTGATAGCCCAAAGAAACGCAGATGATGAAGATCCAACATTAGAAGATCTTTATAAAATCGGAACCGTTTCTACAATTCTACAATTAATAAAATTGCCGGATGGAACTTTTAAAGTTTTAGTAGAGGGAATCAAAAGAGCCAGTCTAGATAATATTAAAGATAAAAAAGATTACTTAGAGTCTGAAGTGGAAATCTTAAACACTTCTTCTATGGATGACGATTTACAACAAAGTTACTTAAATACTTTAAAAGCTCAATTCAAGGATCTTTCCAAAGCTTCTTCCAAAATTAGACCAGAAATTATTAGTCAAGCAAGATCCATAGAAAGATTGGATAAGCTCATTGATACTTTAGTAGGCCATTTATCTTTGTCTCTTGAAGATCGCCAAATTTTATTAGAAGAAACTGACTTAGAAGAAAGATCAAAAAATCTAGTTTCACTTTTAGAAAATCAACTAGACCTAACTCAAATGGAGAAAAAAATCCGAGATAGAGTTAAAAAACAAATGGAAAAAAGCCAAAAAGAATATTATCTGAGTGAACAGATGAAAGCTCTTAAAAAAGAAATGGGTGAAGGCGAAGACATAGATGATGAGATAGAAGCTATCGAGAAAAAAATAAAGGATTCGGGTATGCCCAAAGAAGCTACAGAAAAAGTTAATACTGAATTAAATAAATTTAAATTAATGCCACCAATGTCAGCTGAAGCATCAGTCGTGAGGGGATATATTGATTGGATGATAAGTATTCCTTGGAAGAAGAAATCTAAAATTCAAAAGAATATCTCTAAGGCTTCTGAGATACTTGAAAACGATCATCATGGTTTAGAAGAAGTTAAAGAAAGGATTCTTGAATTTTTATCTGTGCAAAAAAGAGTCAGTAAAATTAAAGGGCCAGTTCTATGTTTAGTTGGACCTCCTGGGGTAGGCAAAACTTCTCTTGGAGAGTCTATTGCTCGTGCAACCGGAAGGGAATTTGTAAGAGTCGCATTGGGAGGTGTTAGAGATGAAGCAGAAATTAGAGGCCATAGAAGAACATATATAGGATCAATGCCAGGTAAGATTCTTCAAAAAATGTCGAAAGTTGGAGTCAAAAACCCTCTATTTCTTTTAGACGAAATTGATAAAATTGGTGCCGATTATAGAGGCGATCCATCCTCTGCTCTTCTGGAAGTTTTAGATCCTGAGCAGAATCATACTTTTAACGATCATTATCTGGAAGTTGATTATGACCTTTCAGATGTAATGTTTGTTTGTACAGCCAACTCACTAGATATACCAGGTCCACTGCTTGATAGGATGGAAATTATAAGACTTCCTGGTTATACAGAAGATGAAAAATTAAGCATTGCAAAAAATTATTTAGTACCAAAACAACTTAAAAACAATGGTCTAGACGATAGTGAAATTATTTTTGAAGATTCAGGTATTCTTGACGCGATAAGATACTTTACAAGAGAGGCTGGAGTCAGAGCTCTAGAAAGAGAAATAGCTAAAATATGCCGAAAAACTATAAAAAAAATAGCAGATTTAAAGAGGAAAACTAAGCAAAAAATAACTACCAAGAATATTGAAGATTTTCTTGGAGTTAAGAAATTTGATTTTGGTGAAGCTAAAGAAAAAGATCGTATTGGACAGGTGACTGGATTAGCTTGGACTCAAGTTGGAGGTGAACTTCTTACCATTGAAGCCTCGGCATTCAAAGGAAAAGGAAAAATAATTAAGACAGGTAAACTTGGTGACGTAATGCAAGAGTCTATTCAAGCAGCTATATCAGTAGTTAGATCAAGATCAGAAGGGCTTGGAATAAATCCAGATTTTCATGAGATTAATGATATTCACATTCATGTTCCTGAAGGGGCTACCCCAAAAGATGGTCCCAGTGCAGGAATTGGTATGGTTACTGCTGTTACTTCAGTTTTAGCAAACTTGCCAGTCAGAGCTGATGTAGCGATGACAGGGGAGATCACCCTAAGAGGTGAAGTTTTAAAAATTGGAGGACTCAAAGAAAAACTTTTAGCTGCACGAAGAGGAGGAATTAAGACAGTTTTAATACCTGAAGGTAATGTTGGGGACCTTAAAGAAATACCGGAAAAAATCACAAAAGATTTACAAATTAAACCTGTTAAATGGATTGATGAGGTATTCAAAGTTGTTTTCACTGAAGAACCCAAACCTTGGGTAGATGAGAAGACAGTTGAGCCGAAAGTTAGAAAAAATTTGAAAAATAAGAAAAATAAACTTGAAACTCACTGAAAATTTATTTAAGCACTGCCTCATATCTGCTTGACATCTATATAACTTAGGAATTAAATGATCAGAGTTATTAACTAATTGTTAATAGCTTTTATTTTATTTAAATTTAAACAGAGAGAGTTATGAATAAAGCAGAATTAATTGATTCAGTAGCATCAGCAACAGATATGTCTAAAGCTGAAGCGGGGAGAGCTCTGGATGCTGTTCTTGATGGAATAGCTGGAGCATTAAGTAGTGGTGACCAAGTGGCCTTAGTAGGCTTTGGTACTTTTTTAGTAAGAGAAAGAGCTGCAAGAATGGGACGAAATCCACAAACTGGTGAAACTATTCAAATAGCTGCATCAAAAGGTGTTGGTTTTAAACCGGGTAAAGCTCTTAAAGATAGTTTATAAAATAGATATAATAAAAAACGCGTCGTAATGGCGCGTTTTTTTTTGGAAATATGTCAGCAATATCAAACATAAGAAAGAACTTAAGTTCAACAGGATCAACTATTATTGTTGGGTTTATAGTTTTTGTATTGGTTGCAACATTTGGAGGATTTATTGGAAATAGCGGCACTGGAAATAACGTTGCTTTTACCGTGAATGGAGAAGACATTCACATTGGCGAATATAACTTAGAAGCTAGCAGAATTGCTTCGAATTTTGATTCAAATGAAATCTCAGACAATGATCTAGAAAATTTCACTAGAAGTTCAATCATATTTAAAGAGCTATTTTCACAAAAAGCTGATGATATAGGCTTTGATATTTCAGAAGAAAAAATAAATGATCTTATAAAACAAGATGTAAGTTTTTATATAGATAATAAATTCGATGTAAACATTTTTAGAGGCTTATTATCTAGATTAGGAATGACGACGGATGATTTTAGAGAGTTTACTAAATCTAAACAAAACGCTTTTGAGTTAATAAATTTTTTTGATAACTCATCATTTGTAACAAACGAAGATGCTAAAAGTTTTATTACTACTTCTAAACAAAAAAGAGATATCAGATTTAAAAAGATTAGTTTAAATGATATTGCTGAAGTTCAATTAGTTACTGATGACGAGGTAAATGATTTTTATGAAAATTACCAATCTAATTTTTATACTCAAAAAAAGTTAAAGTTAAATACGATCTTCATTTCTAGAAACGATTTTAGAAAGTTAATTGAAATTTCAGATGATGAAATCAATGAAGAAAAAGAGGCTTTATTCTTAAATAATCAAAATACTGGTCAGTCGAGATTAAGTCATATTCAGTTAACCTATGATGCTGAAAGTAGAAATAGTCAGCTTACTCTTGCTGAAGACTTAATTTCAAAGATTAACGATTCTTCAGAAACCTTTAAAAATTTAGTCGCAATATATTCAGATGATTTTGGATCAAAGGATAATTTTGGCGATCTTGGATTTACTGATGGGACTGTTTTTCCTGAAGAATTTGAAAATGCAATTTCCGATCTAAACGTCAATGAGATTTCTAAAATTATAGATCTAGGTAGTTCTTTTCATATTTTAAAGTTAACTGAAAAAAATGAATTTTCTATTACTGATGAAGAAATTAAAGAAAGATTGATTTCAATGAAGTCTGAAGAAGAGCTTCAAAATGTATTAAACGAGATAGATGAGAATTTAGATAATTTAACAATTGCAGAGATTTCTGAAATATATGATGTCTTCTATGACACAACTAAAGAATTGACTATCACTGATTTGATTACTTCTTATGGAGAGATTGATCTCATCGATGATTTTGATCGTGACAATGTTTTTTTAAATGAGATATATGGTCCTTATGAATCAAATCAAGGTTATGTTATCTTGGAACCAATAAATTTTTTCCCAAGTGTCTTAATGCCTATAAATGAGGTAAGAAATGAAATTGTCATGGAGCTTAAAAATGAGTCGGCAAAAATTTTATTACCCTCTCTGATAAGTGATTCTTTAGCAGAAATCAAAAATCAGAATAATTTAGAAAGTTTTATTACGTATTCAGAGGTAGATAGAGATACCAGTTTATTTCCTCAAGAGGTTGTAAGTGAAATTTTTTCAATTCCTGATACAGATGGAGAAGATTCAATAATTTCAAAGATTTATTTAGATGATGCTTACGTAATTCAACTTCTAGATGTATCAAAATTTGAAGGCATTATTACTTTAGAAGAGCTAGAAGAAACTAAAAGTTTTATCAGCAAAACTTTAGGAGAAATAGAAAGAGATAGTTTGTATCAAGATTTAAGAGCGTCAGCAAAAATTAATTAATCAGCTTCAGAAAGATCACCCATGGCGGTGATATTAAAACCTGCATCGACGTATAAAACCTCTCCGGTAATTCCGCTGGCTAAGTCAGAACATAGAAAAGCACCAGCATTTCCAACTTCGTCTGTTGTGATGTTTCTACCTAAAGGAGATCGAGATGCATTGTAAGAAAGCATTTTTCTAAAGCTTTTAATGCCCGATGCAGCTAAAGTTTTGACCGGTCCGGCCGAGATAGCATTTACTCTTATATTATCTTTACCGAGACTATTCGCTAAGTATCTAGTAGTTGATTCTAAACCTGCTTTGGCAACACCCATGACGTTATAATTAGGTAAGGTTCTTACAGCGCCTAAATATGAAAGAGTCAATAAAGAGGCATTTCTATCTTTCATGAGTCTTTTTGAGGCTTGAGCTAATGCAGTGAAGCTGTAAACACTAATATCGTGAGCAATTTTAAATCCTTCTCTAGTTGCAACTTCTGTAAAATCACCCTCTAATTCATTTGCCGGGGCAAAACCAACAGCATGAACTAGTCCATCTAAACAACCCCACTTACTGTCAATGACGTCAATCAGATTTTTAATCGAGTTGTCATCGGATACATCGCATTCAATATAAGTTTCACAATTTATTTCTTCACCAACTTGCATGACTTTTGTTTTGAGTCGTTCTGATTGGTATGAAAGTATTATTTCCGCGCCTTGATTATGCATAGCTTTTGCGATACCGGCTGCAATTGAAAATTTGTTAGCAACGCCAACGATCAAGAATTTTTTATTCTTTAAAAAAGCCATATCTAAATTTTATCACGTTGAGTATAATCTGTTTCCGTGAAATACAAGACTTATTTATTTTTAGCCTGTTTATCGCTTTTTTCTTTAACTGGTCACTCTTATTTCCATGAAGATCATTTAGATCATGATCACCATGCAGAATTAGAGTCTTGTACTTTTTGTCATTTATCTGAAGCCACTTGTGTAGAAGATGAATTTATAGTTTTTACTAACAATTTCTTGGAAGACTACTACTTTTCTTCCAAACAAAATTTATCTAATTTTTCTAATAAAAATCTATTAATAAGAGCTCCGCCTGTAGGTTAAGAAAATTTAATTTTTTTAACCAATTACATAAACGGAGATTTTATGAAATCAATATATATTTATTTAGCTGCCTTATTGGTGGCTACAAACTTCTTGTTTGCTCAAGAAGATTTAGAAGAAATAGTCGTTACTTCTTCATTTTTAGATGCTGATGCCAGCAGTATTAACAACCCAATACATGTTATTCAGTATACTGATTTTTCTAAAAAAGGAGTTTCAAGTTTAATGGAATCCTTAGATAACTTGTTAGGAGTATCAAACCAAGATTATGGCGCGTCTGTTGGACGACCAGTCATAAGAGGTATGTCCGATAATAGAGTGAAAATTTTGAATAATGGTCTGGTTGTCAGAGATGTTGCTTTCATGGGTGCCGACCATCCAATTGAGGTTGACATAGGCGGCATTCAACAGATTGAAATAGTCAAAGGACCTTCCTCAATTCTTTATTCAAACGGTGCCATAGGTGGAATCATTAATATAGTAGATAACACTATTGCTAAAACAGATATTCTAGAAAATGTATTTAACTTTGGATTTGAATCTCAATCAGTTAATGATGGAGATAACTTCAATTTAAATTACTCTGGAAGGGCTAATGATTTAAATTTTTATTTTTCTCATAGCGATAAGAATTTAGATAATTTTGATATCCCGGATGAAGCTGTGATTCATGCGCCTGGTGAGACTCATGAAGAAAAATCCTTTCTTGAAAATTCTGATTCAAAAATGGCTGCTACAAGAATTGGGATTTCAAAAACTGGTGACTGGGGTTACTACGGTATTTCTTCAGTGATAATTGACCAAATTAATGGCGTACCTTTTCATGGAGAAGAGCATGAAGATCCTCCTGCGCCAGGTCAACCTGAACCAGCACATGAAGACGAAAGGATTTTTGCTGTAACTGATTCTAGTATGTTGAATATTGAAGGGGAATATTTCTTGAGCGGAACAATTAATTCCATCAAATATTCCTTAAGAGAAACAGATTCCACTCTCACTGAACAACATGAAGAAGAAGAGGGCGGTCATCAAGGTGGTCATGGCGGTGAAGAAGAAGGGGCAACAACTTTCACGAATAATTCAGAAGAAGCTCAGATAATTCTTGATGTTTCTAGTGGATCTAATGAGCAAAAAATTGTTTTAAATATCGCTAATTCTGATTCATCTGTGGTCAAAGAAAAGGGAACCCCATCTATGAGACCAGCGGATTCAAGTGAGTCAACGTTGGGATACTATTATGGTGCTAATTTAAATGACTTTCACATTGACCTCGGATTTAGGTTTGATCAAATCAATGTAAAAGGTTCGTTATTAAACAATAATGTCGTTACGAATCATGACTTAGATTTTGATAATTTAAGTTATTCGTTTTCTTTGAATAGATCCATTACTGATAATTTTGATGCAACTGTTGGTTTTTCTAATGTAGAAAGAGCTCCTACTTCACTTGAGTTGTTGATGAATGGAAAGCACATGGCAATCCAAAGACATGAAATTGGGAGCGTTGCTTTAAATTCTGAAGAGTCTAGCAATATAGATTTAGAGTTATCTTACAATTTGAATGATATTGAATTTAATTTTCTTTACTTTCAAAACGACGTGGATAACTATATTTATCTCTTAGACGATCCAAATGGTACAGAAATTGAGCATGTTCTTATTGCGAGACATTCTCAAAGAGATGCTGAATTTGACGGATTTGAATTCAGTGTCAGTTCTGATTTCAATATCTTTGATGGAAATTTAGCTGTTTTAATAGGAAAAGATTTTGTTGACGGTATATTTACCGACGGGACAAATATTCCCAGGATTACACCTTCAAGAAATATTTATTCTTTTACTTATTCACAAAATGATATGTCGATTGATTTATCTGTTAAAGATGTGAAGCGACAAACAGACGTTGCTGCAGGTGAATCTCAAACAGCTGGATTTGAATTGATAGACTTAATGGTGTCTAAGTCATTTAGTTTAAATTCTGACAATGATCTTACTCTTAGTTTCTTTGGTTCTAATTTGACAGATGAGATAGCAAGAAATCATGCATCTTATGTTAAAAATGAAGTACCACTTGCAGGAAGAAATCTAGGTATTAGATTCGATTTAAATTTATAAACTATTCATATCGAATATCCTTTATAAAACATATAGAATGAGAGAGTTAAAAAACTCTCTCATTCTTATGGTTAAAGTAAATATTTTATATTTATCCCTTTTTTTATTTTCATCATTTGTAACTTCACAAGCAGATGATTTGACTGAAGAATTAGTTGTAACTGGAACGTTAATAAAAGCCAAAGAAGTAAGAATTATTAATCCATACTTTGAAGTTTCCAAGGAAGATATTGAAAAAAGCGGTGCTTTTAGACTCGAAGATTATCTATCTAGTTTACCGCAAATAAACCCAGGGAATTCAGCTCTACAATCTGGGTTTTCAAATGGAATAGCATCAGTGAGCTTAAGAGGTTTGGGAGGTGATAGAACCTTAGTACTCATTGATGGTAAAAGACTCTCGCCAGGCACTCCATTCGATGGTCACGCAGAAGCCGATATTAATCAAATTCCAGATGCATTGGTTAAAAGAATCGACTTGATTACAGGTGGTAAATCAACAATTTATGGTTCTGACGCTATTGGAGGAGTTGTAAATTTTATATTAGACAGAACTTTTGAAGGCATTAAAATTGACTTTCAAGGTGGATTTTACAATCACGAAAATAATAATTCTTTTTTGAGGGATATCCATTTAGCAAAACCTTATGAGCTTGCACCCGACTCAGTAAGTGACGGAAATCAAGAAACCTTTTCCGTAGTTTTAGGAAATAAGATTAATGAGAAAGCACATTTCACAACTTATTTAAATTTTAGAAAGGTTGATTCTGTAAGATGGTCAGAAAGAGATATAAGTAATTGTGCTTTATCAGCTAATTCTGTATGTAGAGGTTCTAGTGCTTCAAAAGAAGGACTTTTTAAGATTGGAGCTAATACTTTTTACCATGTTCAGGGTTCAAATTTTATTGACGGCAGTACAACTTACAATTTTGCTTCCTACAATTTTTTGCAAAGACCGGATGAAAGATTAAGTGCAGGAATTTTATTTGATTATCAAATTAGTCCAAATCATAAATTTAAATCAAGTTACTTTCATATGAAAGATGAGACGACGGCCCAAATAGATTATTCTTTATTATTTAGACAATCGGTTTCAATTCCTTGTAATAATCCGTTTTTATCAGCTCAGCAAGTGGAAAAATTATGTACTGATTTTGGGTTAACTAATTCTGAAGTACAGTCAGTGACATTGAGCAGGAGGAATTTTGAAGGCTCTCCCAGACAACAAGTTTTTGATTTATCAAATGATCGCTTTGTTTTTGAATTGGAAGGAAGTTTAAGCCAAAACTGGATTTATAATTTTTTTCATCAAAGATCCACTACTGACCTCTTTTATACATATTTCAATGATATATCTAAAATGAAAACGGCAAATGCTTTGAATATTTCTGGAACTTCATCAAATCCCGTTTGTATTAGTAACGATACTGGATGTGTGCCTTGGAATATTTTTATTAATAATGGAAATCAAGTGGTCTCAAATCCTTCATTGGGAGTTACTCAAGCAGTTTTGGACTATATAAACTTAGATCTATCGATCATGGGATCGAGTAATGAATCTCATCAATTTTTAAGTTTTTCTAACAAAATTGATTATGAAAATAATTTTATATCTAATCCATCAATTGCTTTTGGTTATGAAAAAAGAAAAATTGAGTTGGTAAAAACTCCTGATCAAAACTTTGAAAGTAATGATGGGGCTGGTCAGCAAGTTGAGCAACATGCTTTACAGGGAGAAGTTAAAGTTAATGAGGTTTTTGTTGAATTGTTTGTTCCCTTCAAAAATGCTCTAGATATTTCTGGCAGTTATAGATTTTCAGATTACTCCCTATCCCAGAAAGCTGATACTTTTGATTTGGGTTTTACATACTATTTCAACGATCAATTTCTTTTCAAAGGCTCGACGCAAAAAGCAATTAGAGTTGCTGACATACATGAATTATTCGAAGAAACACACGCAAAATTTGTCGCTCTTAGTGCGGATCCATGTTCCGGCATTAGTCCTGCTAGAACATTAGCTGATTGCGAAAGAACCGGTGTCACTCCGAATCTTTACGGTTCCATAGAAACTCCAGCTAGCTCTATTGCCACTACCACAGGTGGCAATTCTAATTTGTCTCCTGAGAAAGCCATTACCTCGAGTCTGGGTTTCATATTCGATAATCAACGAGATTATTTAGAAGTTGATTTTTATCATATCGATTTGGATGATCAGATTGGTACGTCAGACGCAGATACTATTCTTTCAAAATGTCTAGATACTGGAGCTGATAAATGGTGTAGTTTGATAAATCGAAATCCGACTACTGGAACCTTTCATGAAGGTTCTGGAAAAATAAACACACCTTTACTAAATTTTGTAAGCAATATTACAACTGGTTTAGATGTTTTTTACAAAAGAACTTATGAATCTAAATTAGGGTTAATTAATCTTAGTAATTTCTCTAACCTCCTTATCAAAAGAGATATCCAACAAGCTTCAAATAACATAGCTTTAAATTGTCGCGGAAAGTATGAAAATACTTGTGGGTTACCGTCACCAAAAATTCAGAATGTTTTAACTTTAGATTTATTAACTTCGTTTAATAGAATTCCAACAAACATCTCATTAAGGCTTAGATATATTGGTTCAGTTGATGATACAAATGTGGACAATCCAAGAACTTCATATAGTGATATCGTTCCTTTTAAAAGCTTTACCTATGTTGATCCATCAATCAAATTTTCTTTTAACAATCTTAACTTGAGGTTTGGAATAAATAATTTGTTCGATCAAGATCCCCCAGTTAATGGGCAAATTGGATATGTACCAGGTAATGGTAATTTTTATTCATCCTTTTATGATTCTTTAGGAAGATTTATCTATTTGAGGCTTTCAACTCAACTTTAAAAATCTACTTATGAGAAATTCACTTTTTGTTGATATTGGCGGCACTAATTTAAGATACGCTTTTGTTGAGAGCACATCAGAAAAATTTTCCAAAGTTATTAAGAAAAAAATAGATGAATCTATTAGTGCGGATTTATTAATAAAACAAATCTTAAAAGTAATTCCAATTAAAATTAACAATATAGTTTTTTCTATTGCAGGACCCAAGCTCTATAACACAGTTGAAATGACAAATAGAAATTTAAAAATAGATCCCCAAACTATTAAGACAAAATATGAACTTAATGAATGTTTTATTCTGAATGATTGGGAAGCTATAGCATATAGTTTTTTAAACTTTGAGCAGAAAAGTTTATTTAATTTGATAAATGAAGGTAAACAGCCTTATAACGATAATATTTTATGCGTTGGACCAGGCACCGGTTTAGGAGCTGCTATGTTAGTTAAAAATGAGATTGCTTTGGCTACAGAAATTGGAAACATTAATTTTGGTATTAAAGATCTAATAGGTGATAAATATTATTCATCTGACGAATTCAGGAAGATTGAAGATGTCTTATCAGGCCCTGCAATATCAAGGTTTTATAAAATTCTGACTAATAAAAGTCTCAAACCTGAAGAAATAATTAAGCTTGCAAAAAGTAAAGAAATAAATGCTCTTGAAGTTGTAAATGATTTTCTTAAAAGATTAGCTCGTTTTTTGGCAAAATTATCTTTAATTTATCTACCAGGTAAGGGTATTTATCTTTCTGGAAGCTTAGTAAGATCTCTTAAAGATTTCATAATTAAAAAAGATTTTGAACAGAACTATCTTCTTTCTAACAAGAATACACCGCAACATAAAATTTTGGAAAATACAGTTATCAATATAATTGATCAAGAACATTTGGCTCTTTACGGTTGTTTAAATTATTTTAATTTAACTCAGAAAGTTTGAGATTAAGAATATCTCCAGGATAGATTAAGCTCTCATCTTCAATTTCATTCCATTTAAGAATCCAATCTTTAGTTATTCCAAACTTTAAGGATATTTTGTTAATCGTATCACCTGACTTAACTGGATAAGAAATATCATTTCTATTAATTTTTGGAGTTGGTCTAGGCTTTAAATATTTTGGATAAATCAATATTTTCGTTCCAGTTAGTAAATAGCTTGACGGATTTAAATCATTCCAGATAGAAAGATCTCTTATTGTAACTTCAAATTTTTTAGCAATTGACCATAAACTATCACCACTTTGGACATAATAAACGTCTGGCCTATTAAGATAGTCTTTTATCCAACTTGGACCTCTTGGCACTATTAATTCTTCTGATTCGTAAATAGTGTCGTCTTTAAGCCCATTGATTTCTTTTAATAGTTCAAAATCAATCAAGTATTTTTCTGCAATTGAAATCAAAGTATCGCCACGCGATACTAAATATTTATCCCATTGAACAAGTTCATTAGGATCAATATCTTCCAAGATAATTTGAAATCTATCTGCAATTCCTACCGGTAATAAGATATGGAAGGGTCCATTTGGATCAGTTGCCCATTGGTTAAACCCTGGATTAAGTTCATAAATCAATTCTAGGTTTACGCCAGATAAATTAGATACTTGCATTAAATCTACTTGAGACGGTAACTCGATGATTCTGAAATAAGGTCTGTTTGGTAAAAAAGGAAGTTGAATATTAAAATTATCTGGATTTCGAATCAATTCAACAATGGCTAATATTTTAGGGACGTATGCTTTTGTTTCTCTGGGAAGATTTAAAGACCAAAAATCAGTTGGAAGACCATTCTTTTTATTTTTTTCTATTTCTTTTTTTATTCTAGAAGGTCCAGCGTTGTAAGCAGCAATTGCAATTAACCAATCTCCGTATCTTTCGTATAGTTTTGATAAAAATCCATATGCAGCTTCAGTAGAGGCAACAATATCTCTCCGACCGTCGTACCACCAATTTTTTTTTAAACCATTTTCTCTTGCTGTGCTCGGAATAAACTGCCAAATACCTGATGCTCCAGTTGCAGACCTTGCATATGGATCGAATTGACTTTCTACAAAAGGTATTAAACTTAATTCAACTGGTAAATTTTTTCTTAAACCTTCTTTGACTGTGTAATAAAGATATCTTTGCCCGTTTTTAGAAAGCCTATTTATTAAGTATTGATTACTATTGTATTTATCAGAAGCTTTAATAATTTCTATTCTTTCAGAATCATATTTCAAATTGCTGTTTGATCGAATTAAATCCCAAAGAGATTCAGTGGCTCTGACATTTTGGCCATAAAAGTTATTGGCAAAAATTAAAAATAAAATAAAAAGATATTTCATTAGAAATTATCTTTCCATTCTCTAACAGCTTTGAGGGTATCAACTTCTTTAGTAAGTATCGAAGAAGAAAAATCACTAGCATTAGAAATTATATTTTCATCATTAAGTCTTAAAAAAGGATTTATTTTTAATTCTTTTCCTATTGATGAAGGCAAAGTTATTTCATCGTTTTTTCTTTTGCTTAGAACCTCTGAATGATAGTTTTTAAGAAATTCATTCTTATTGTTTACGACTACCGCAAAATTTAAGTTACTTTCAGTATATTCATGAGTGCAATACACAAGAGTATCTGGAGAAAGGTTTTTTAATTTGGCAAGTGATTCATACATTTGTAATGGCGTTCCTTCAAAAAGTCTGCCACAACCTCCTGAAAAAAGCGTATCTCCACAAAATAATAATTTTTGATTATCTTCTGAATAATAAGCTATGTGGTCAAGCGTGTGACCTGGAACCTCGAAGATTTTAAAGGTTTGCTCGAAGATTCGAATCGAGTCATTTTCTTTTAATTCATTTGAGATGCCTTCAATCTTACTTCCAGAAGGACCAAACACTGGGATATTAAATTTATCTACTAAAGTTTTTATTCCTCCAGTATGATCAAAATGATGATGCGTAATTAATATGCCTTTTAAATTGAGATCATTTTCTTTAAGAAAAGATAACACGGGATTCGGATCTCCCGGATCAACTACATAAACTGATTTTTTACTGACCAAAGCCCAGATATAATTGTCAGTAAATGCTTTTAATGGAATAACCTCAATCACGGATTAATTTTATCATTAGGAGTGTCAATTGTTTAAGTGATTAAAATGGAAAAAATTGTAATTTATACGGATGGAGCTTGTAAGGGAAACCCAGGGCCCGGTGGATGGGGGGTGCTAATATTATTAGAAAATGAGCAAATTGAACTTAGTGGTGGTTCTAAAGAAACAACTAATAACCAAATGGAATTAACTGCGGTAATCAAAGCATTAAATTTTTTTGAAAAAAAAATAAAGGTTGATTTATATACAGATTCAAAATACGTGATGGATGGAATAACCGATTATATTAAAAAATGGAAAATCAATGGATGGCAAACAGCAAATAAAAAACCAGTAAAGAATATGAATTTATGGAAAATTTTAGACGAATTAAACAACCTTCACGATATAAACTGGAATTGGGTTAAAGGACATAGTGGTAATCCTGAAAATGAAAAAGCTGACGCTTTAGCAAATTTAGGTATAGAGAATTTAGATAAATGAAGCAGATATTCTTAGATACTGAAACAACAGGTTTAGACTATAAATCTGGACATAAGTTAATTGAGATTGCTTGCGTGGAAATTGAAAACAGAAAATTTACGGGAAGAGAATATCAGTCATACTTAAATCCAAATAGAGCAATTGATCCCGGCGCGGTAAAAGTTCATGGACTTTCGCAAGAATTTCTTTCAGACAAACCAAATTTCATTGATGTTTATTCTGATTTGTTGGAATTCATTAAAGGGGCCGAACTTTTAATTCACAATGCAGAGTTTGATATAGGTTTTATAAATAATGAATTAGCATTGAATAATATTGTAGAAAGGGTAGAAGATTATGCAGCTAAAATTACAGATACTTTGTTGATGGCACGTCAAATACATCCTGGGCAGAGAAATAGCCTTGAGGTTCTTACAGAAAGATACAACGTTCAAGGTTATGATCGTTCGTATCATGGAGCTCTTGTCGATTCAAAAATTTTAGGAGAAGTTTACCTCTCAATGACTGGCGGACAAACGGACTTAAAATTAGCTCCGTCTGTACAAAATTCTTTGAATCCTAAAATTAATAAAGTTGATGGAACTAAATCTCTTTTAAGGATTAAAGCAACTGATAAAGAAAATAAACTTCACGAAGAATACCTATCCTCCATTTCAAATAATGAGAACTAGATTTGCCCCAAGCCCAACAGGTCACTTACATATTGGAGGAGCTAGAACAGCTATTTTTGCTTGGCTTCAAGCAAAGGCTAATAATGGCAAATTTTTAATAAGGTTTGAAGATACTGACAAAGAAAGATCCGAAAAAGAGTATGTAGATTCAATAATTAATAGCCTGAAATGGCTTGGTATCGAGCCAGATGAAAAGCCAATATTTCAAAGTGATCAAATTAGCAAACATAGAGAAATAGCTTTAGATTTGCTAAAACAAGGATTGGCTTATTCTTGTAATGTTTCTCCAGAAAGATTAGAAGAAGTAAGAAAAATTCAACAACAAAATAAACAACAACCAAGATATGACGGCTTCAGCAGAGATCTAAATCTTCCTCATGAAAAGGGAAATGTCATACGTTTTAAAATGCCACTCGATGGAGTCACAACATTTGAAGATCAAGTATTAAAGACAATATCTATTAATAATAAAGAACTAGATGATTTCATTATTCTAAGGTCTGATGGCACCCCAACTTATAATTTTTGTGCTGCTATTGACGATTTGGAAATGCAAATAACTAACGTTATTAGAGGCGATGATCATATTACTAATACTTTAAAACAAATAAACATATTAAAAGCTCTGAATTCAGAATTACCTGAATATGCTCATTTACCCATGGTTCTATCTTCATCAGGAAAGAGATTGTCTAAAAGAGAAGGGGCTGTAGATATTCAAGAGTACAAAAAAATGGGTTATTTAAAAGAAGCAATGGTTAATTATTTAATTAAATTAGGCTGGTCTTATAAAGAACAAGAATTATTTTCTGTAGATGAATTAATTAAATACTTTGATATTAAAGACGTGAATTCTTCTGCTGCAAAATTTTCTCAGGAATTATTAGATTTTTATAATAATCATTATCTCAAGAAGTTTAAGTTAGAGGGTTTATACGAGTACATTAACGAAAATTTTTCGTTATCAGAAAAATTCATCAACAATAATAAAAAAACGGAAATAATTGATTTACTGCGAGAGGGTTCTAATAATATTTCTGAGTTAGTTGATGAACTAACTTTCTTTTACGAAGATCCATATCTTACAGATGCAATTATTAACTCCATTCAAATAGACAAAAATTTACTTGTCCTATTTAAAGAAGAATTAAAAGAAGTAAATTTCAAAGACAAACTATTAATTGGTGTGTTTATAGATAGTTTTTTATCTAAAAATAACTTGAAATTTCCTTTATTAGGAAAGCCATTAAGATTAATATTAACCGGTAAATCTAATGCGCCTTCAATTTCAGATCTTTTATATTTAATTGGTAAAGAAAATTGCATTAATCGAATAGATAATTATTTAAACAGTTAATGACCTACAAATGATTGATAAAAAATTATTAGATGTATTAGTTTGTCCAAAATCAAAACAAAAGCTAATTTTGGTAGGTGAGGAATTATTTAGTTTGGAAAGTAAGCTAGCCTATCCAATCAATGACGGCATTCCAATTTTATTGGTAAAAGAAGCTAGGGAATTGACTCCAGAAGAAATTAACAAAAACTCCTAATCAGTTTCAGCTAAATCACGTTTATTCTTACCACTAGCTATACTTGCATGATTAAGAATGTTTCTTGCCATTGAAGATTCTTGTTTTGAGGAAAAGTTGTTATAAATAATTTTCCTAGCCTCGTGTACTTTTTGATTAGTTTCATCTGAATAAAATGCGGTTTCAATAAGATGCGCTGCTAGTTTGTCATTTCCACCGTCACTAAGACTAAGAGCTTTTTTTATAATAACTTCTAATCCACCAGATAATTCAATCCAAATTTTAGATTCTTCTGATCTTGAGGCTGGTAATAATCGATCATATTCACCATCCCACCATCCACCGTATCGTCTCCAAACCATTCTAATTAAAAATTCAGGATCATCATACACAGGTCTCAACCAAGGTAATTTTGTTAACTCTTCAGAAATTTTTACTGAATGAATTATTTCATTAAGTCTCTTACCTTTATTCATCATTTCTAAAGTTTGAGTTTCTATTGAAGTGAGAAACTCAGAAGTAGTTGATAAAGCTTCTGTAATTCTTTTATTGCCGAATATAGGAAAACCATGACCTGGCAATAAAATTTCAGGTTTCAACTCAATCATATGATCTAAAGCATCTGCCCAATCAGAAATATACCTTTGAACCTTTTGAGGATTGCCGCCATTTGGAACAGCCCATATAAATAAATCTCCAGGAGCTATTATTTTTTCTTCAGGAATATGCACCCAAGTGTGATCATCGGTTTCACCTCTTCCATGATATAAATCAAAAGTTAAGTTTCCTTGTTTGAAAGAAGTTTTAGATTTGTAAGTTTCATCTGGATATCTATATTCGGTAGGCCATTTAAATTTATCAACATCGATTGCAAACTGTCTGCGGTTGATAGCTGTATTCCAACCATTGGTTAATTTATATCTGTCAAAATGGTCAGGAGTGAGTTCATGGGCGTAAACTTTTGGGAGCGGTTGATTATTTATTTTGCATTCCTCATCAAATTTCTCAATAGCAAAAATATGATCAACATGATGATGAGTAAAAATTGCTGCTTTTAAAAAATCTTTTGGTCTCCATTTTTTAATTTCGTTGTAACCGGTTTCAATGTCTAATTGGCTACCAGCATCAATCATAACTAATCCATCTCCAGTATCGATTGCAAAAAAACCACCTATACCTTTCATTGCTAATAAATTCGATTTTATTTCTGTAGATCCCTCATAAAAAGAATGCACAGGATGATGTTCAAATTTAGTGTCAAGTAAACCTTTCCAGGCTAATTCTGATAATTCATTTAAATCACTCATAACTCCCTCATTGAATTAGTGCTAAAGACAAAGTATCTTTAATTATAAATTAGTAATGGGGAGAAAAAATGAATAATAGCAAACCTTTAGAGGGTATAAAAATTGTTGAAATTTCAACAATCATTACAGCATCTTTAGCAACGATGATGTTGTCAGATCAAGGCGCCGAAGTTATAAAAATTGAACAATCAGGTATTGGCGATCCAATGAGATATCTTGGAACTCAAAAAGGGGGAATTTCAGCTTTATTTGCTAATTGTAATAGAGGAAAAAAATCCATCGATTTAGATTTAAAAGATAGTGAATGTTTAACAGTTGCTAAGCAATTGATATCAAAAGCTGATGTACTAATAAATAACTTTAGACCTGGAATTATGGATAAATTAGGCCTTGACGAACAGGAATGTAAAAAAATTAATAAAAATTTAATCTATGTCTCTATAAATGGATTCGGAAACCAAGGGCCTTTTGCATCATCTCCAGCATATGATCACGTAGTTCAAGCCATGTCAGGAGCAACTGATATTCAGTCCGATGCCTCACAGCCACAATATATCAAAACTCTTCTTTGTGACAAGATAACTGCTTATACAGTTTCTCAATCAATTAGCTCAGCATTGTTGAAGAGAGAACGAACCGGAATTGCAGACAGAATAGATTTGTCAATGATTGATTCAGCGGTTTTTTTCCTATGGCCGGATGGCATGATGAATCACACTTTATTAGATGAAGACGTTCAAACATTAGCGCCTCTAACAAAATCATATAATCTTTATAAATGTAAGGATGGCTTTATATCAATCGCGGCACTCAACGATCTTCAGTGGTTTGGTATTTTTAGAGCATTGGGAAAACCTGAGTATATAGAAAATGAAAAATTTAATACAACGGGTGCAAGAAGTACAAATTTAGAAGAACTCATGAGTTTGTTATCAAAATTTGAAAGCCTAACTACTGATGAAGCTTTAACAAAATTAAGAAACGAAGATGTTCCATGTGCGGCTACTACAACTTTGGATGAATTGATGAATCATCCACAGATTTTAGCTAACGGCTTATTTAAAGAAATTTCCAGTGATAATCAAGGCCGTGTAAGAGCACTCCGTTATCCAGCAAAATTTAATAACCAAGAAGTAATGAATCATTCTCCAGCACCAGCTTTAGGAGAGCATAAAAAGGAAATAATTAATTCTTTGAAAAGTTAAGACTTTTTTAACACAGCATACATGCTGTCGCTAAGAGGCTGTTTGTCTAATAATTTCATCGAAAATTTTGAAAAACCCGAGCGAAGAGCAGTCTCCTTTAAAGTAGCAGGTGTAAAATAGTTCACATGATCAGGATGGCGAAATCCACACCATTTCTCTTTTCGAATATGTCTATTCCAACTTGCAAAGTTAGGTACTTTGATAATAACTGATCCATGAGACTTTAATTTAATTAGAGTGTTTTTCAAAAGTTGAACAGGTTCAATTTCATGTTCTAAAAAAGATGAAAGAATAACAATATCAAAGTAATCATTATCAAATTCCAACATGCCATCCACCGCGTTGTTATGAATCCATTTACCGCGTTTTGCTTTTTCCCGAGCTATCTTGGCTAATGCTGCTGATATTTCAATACCATTAGGTATACATTTACTGTGATAAGTTTGCGGCAATTCAGAAATTATTTTTTCTAAAGCTCCGCCATCGGCGCACCCTACGTCTAATAATTCAATAGAATTACTTTCTTTAATTTTTAAAATTTCTTTCTTCGCAATCTCTTTTATTTTATTTCTTTTCAGCACTTTAAGTCTAAAATCTTTCAAGAAAGAACTTATCTTGTAACGAATTGGCTCATCAGCTCTTCTCTTATTCACTTCAGATTCATAAGTTTTTTCCCAGGCAAAATCTTCTTTTAAAGCCTCATAGCCGGGTGGATTTTCTAAAAAAACAATACCAGTCTCAGCACATTTAAGAATTTTCCAAGGATGTGGAGCAAGATTTAAATTAATAGTTTCTGAGTTTCTTTCAAGCAAAGGGCTAACTCTTTTCAAGGTCATACTAAATAAAAACTGTTATCATTTCTTAAATGTTACAGCAAATTGAAACTAAATCTAATGATTCTACTTCTAAATTAGGCGTAGAAATAATTGATGTAAACCTAAAAGAAAAGTTACCGTTAGAAATTATTAAAAGAATTAGATCTGCATGGTTAGAAAAGGGAGTTGCAATCTTTCCGAATCAAAACCTTAGTCATGATGAATTTCAAAATTTTTCTTTAGAATTTGGAAGCTTTGGTGACGATCCTTTTCTTGGTGGTTTAGAAGAAAAACCAAACATAGTTGAAGTTAAAAGACTTGCATCTGAAAAATCTTCTCCTTTTGGTGGAGGATGGCATTCAGATTGGTCATTTCAAGAAAATCCTCCAGCTGCAACTTTTTTGTTGTCAAAAATTATTCCTCCAATTGGTGGAGATACTCTGTTTGCAAATACTCAAAAAGCTTATGAAGACCTAAATGACGAAATGAAACTAAAAATAGAGAATTTAAAAGTGGTGCACAGCGCTAAATTACCTTATGCAGACGATGGGTTTTATGCAACTGAGACGGAAAAAAGATCTATGAACATCATTACTTCTAAAGAAGCAAAAAAAGAACAGATTCATTCATTAGTAAAAGTACATCCGGAAACTCAAAAGAAAGGATTATTTATTAATCCTGTTTATACATCGCATATCCAAGGCTTTAATGAAGAAGAATCATTTTTATTATTGTCTAAGCTATATGAACATATGACTCAAGAAAAATATATTTATCGTCATAAATGGAAAGAGAATATGCTTTTGATGTGGGATAACAGGACTGTAATGCATATGGCTGAAGGTGGTTACGATGGATACGATCGATTGTTGCATCGTATCACCATTGCGAACTCTTAATTAGTTTTTAAACCTTGAAGTTTGTTATTTTTACGCCAATCTTTGAGGAGCTTGAAATACTCTAAGGCCCCACCTCCGTAGGTATTATTTGCAGGGTTTGTATTTGGCTTACCTTCATTATTGTAATAACCAGGCGTGCAAGCCTCTTGGAAGCTTTGCATATTTCTAGCTTTTGAGATGATAGTGTTTATCCAATCACTTTCAGCTTCTTCAGAAGCTTCAACAAATTTCATATTTTTTTTATCAAGTTGATTAAGAATGTAAGCGACATGAGCGCTTTGTTCATCTAGAGAGTGAGTAAAATTTGCAGTCATGGGACCTTGACCAGGTCCATAAAAGAATGAATTTGGAAAACCTTTTGAATGAATTCCGTGAAATGTTGCTAATCCGTCCTTCCATTTTTCACTTAATGTGATCCCATCAATACCACTAACCTGATATCCACACCTTCTAGAATAATCTGTTCCCACTTCAAATCCAGAAGCAAATATAATGCAATCCACTTTATATTCCTTTCCATCATGAATAATACCTTCAGCGCTTAATTCTTTAACGCCTTGACCATCTGTATCGATCAATTCAACGTTATCATTATTGAAAGCCTGCAAATATTCGTCATGAAAACAAGGTCTTTTACAAAGTTGCCTGTAATAAGGTTTTAATGACTCTGCTGTCATTGGATTGTTAACTAATGCATCCGCTCTAGCTCTTACTTTTTCCATCTTTTGGAAGTCAACAATTTCAACTTTTTTATTAATGTCTTCTCGGGTAACGAAATTCATAAATTTGTTTCTGATATAGGTTCTCAGACCTACTTTATAAAAGTTTTTATAAAAAGGAGCGGTTAAAACCCAACTGAGTAATACTAGTTTTGAAGGACCATTTTTAATTAATCCACCTAAGATAGTCCTAAATATTTCTGTCCAGCCATCATTAACCAAGTCCTTGTCTGTAAAGTTTCCTGTCAAAAAACCTTCAAAATTCTCTTTACGTTCTTTTTGCCACCCTGATTTTTGAGAATTAAACCAATCGATATCAGTATTGGAATTGTTTCGTTCATCTATTGAAGAGGGAGTTCTTTGAAAAACATATAATTTTTTAGCTCCAGCTGCCAAATGAGGAACGCACTGCACAGCAGTTGCGCCTGTACCAATAATCGCAACTTTCTTATCTCTTAAATTATTTAAGTTTCCGTTGGAATTACCCCCTGTGTAAGCATAATCCCAGCGACTGGTATGAAATGTGTGACCTTGATAATCGTTAATACCTTTCATTGCAGGTAATTTAGGTCGATTTAGAAATCCATTTGCGTGAATTACATATCTAGCTTTTATTGAATCCTGACGATTAGTTTTGATGAACCATAACTTTTCATCAGAGATCCATTTGACTTCATTAACTTCCGTTTGAAATAGAGCATTTTCTTTCAATGAAAATTTATCTGATAAAACTTTAAAATAATCCAATGTTTCAGCGGCATCGGTGTATTTACGTTTGGGTATAAAACTAGTTTCTTCTAAAAGAGGAAAATAAATATAAGATTCGATATCGCAAGAGGCACCAGGGTATCTATTCCAATACCAAGTGCCGCCAAAATCGCCACCTTTCTCAATAATTCTAAAATCATCTATGCCTTGTTCTCTGAGTCTGGCTCCAGAAAGAACGCCACCAAAGCCACCACCAATAATTACGGTGTGAAATGTTTTTTCTAAGGAATCTCTAGAAATTTCCTCATCAATGTAAGGGTCTTCGACAAAATAAGAAAAATCCCCTTTAACTTCTAGATATTGATCGTTGCCGTCAACTCTAACCCTTTTATCTCTTTCAAGACGGTATTTTTGTCTTAATTCATCAGGATTGAAACCTAAAGAATCTTGTTTAACTGAATCCATTCCGAAATTGTAAAAAAAAAATAATTATTATCAATAGAAATTTTCCGAATATTAGTACAATATTTACTAACTTGGGGGCTATAGCTCAGTTGGGAGAGCGCTTGCATGGCATGCAAGAGGTCGTCGGTTCAAGCCCGACTAGCTCCACCAATACAAGTCAATAAACATAAGGGTTCATAAAAAGAAGGGAGAGATATGAATAATTTATCAATTTTAAAAATTACATTAAGGATATTCGGTGTAGCATTCATTTTAATAATGCCGATGATGA